>Ga0325410_1000037_pt1 | contig 114977 bp, 32 predicted proteins | sample PopdelMetagenome_16_FD_206182 | JGI IMG/M metagenome (GOLD analysis project Ga0325410, IMG submission 206182) | Populus deltoides microbial communities from Bellville, Georgia, United States - Xylem-PdIQD-R3 | ecosystem: Host-associated > Plants > Phyllosphere > Stem > Wood/Secondary xylem... | reverse complement strand
GGTTCAATTGTGCAAAAGAAAAATTAGAGGACCAAAGTGAAAATTCTTCACAGGGTTGCTATATTTCAAAGGACAATTATTGCCATGAGTGGAGGGCTCCACAAATTTTATCAAAAAATTTTCTATAGAAATTATTTCATTGTGATGATATGTCTTGTTTCTTCTTGTGTTTTAAAAATGTTTTCGAAAAAATTTAAATTTTTATTTTATTTTTTTTGTTTTAAATTAATATTTTTTAGTGTATTTAAATTATTTTAATGTGGTGATATCAAAAATAATTTTTAAAATATAAAAAAATATTATTTTAATATATTTATAAATAAAAATACTTTAAATAGCAAGTACACGTGCTAACAGTAGTAGATGATGCCTTCAGAATTCAGATCTCAATATTTGTTTTGTAGTGCTGTCTTTTCTTTTCCTTTTTCCTTTTTTGTGGCTACCAGTCTTTCTGCGTGGTTCAGCCCCAGCGATTCCTGTGATTGAAGGCAGGCCGCGACATATTTCCATGTTTTAAAGGCGCCTGCAATACTTACAAAGCTGACAAAATTATTTATCACATCGAATAATGGGAACAAAATGAAGCACGTGGAAGAGAGCCAGTGGATAATGTTGCGAAATAATCTTTGAATATTCCAGGATATTCCATAAATAAAATACATAAACTGCTTTTCTTTTCTTTTCATTTTCTTTCTTATAAATAGCGTTTGTCCTTTCTGGCATTTTTTTTCCAAGGAAGGGTTGGATTGTAAATTACAGCATCAAAGTAAAATTAACAAGTTAAATAGATATATAAAAAATATTTTTATCCCTTATTTTTTTAGTTTATAGGTGATTAATAGTTGTTTAAAATTTAATTTTAATATAAAATTTAATTTTTTATATTTTTCAGTTTTTTTGTGTGGAATTTTTTTTTTTTTCAAATTTCAGCTTAGAAATAAAAAGTAATAGTCGACGATCCACCGTTCCATAACCAATAAGGCAACAACCAACCACATAAAACAGCCCAAAATCAAAGCATATGTATCCTTCTCTTTGAGAAAGCCATCAGCAACAAGCTGATCCTTTTATTTCTATTTCTACTTTCCCCGTGCAAGCCAATTTTGGTTCCTTCACTTCTTGGGTGTTGCTTTTGTTTCTAATGTTTTTTCTTTCTCAGGTCTTGCTCAATTGTTGTCTTTTAATTGCTCAATTGTTGTCTTTTAATTGCTCTTACATTCTTCAATTCAATCATTCGGAAACCTTTTGGTTAATAGTTAATATAAACATATCTATGTTCTTTAGCCATATGATATTATACATTAGAATAGTATGTTTTCCATAATTAACATATAAAATCAGGATCTTTTGGAAGTTATTGTTTCTATTTCCATCTGTTACATGTTTTGTTTTTTTTTTGTTTTTTTTTTTTTCTAAGTACATGAAGTTTGTGGTTTTCTACCTAGAGTTTTCTTTTCATAAGTGATAGATGTACTGGTGAGGTGAGGTGAACCATGTAAGCATTAAGTAAGATATATATTAATAAGAAAGACAGAAAATAAAAGAATGAAAGTTATGGATAGAAGGAAGATCAAATTCAACTTTGAATTTTTCATAGTTTGGGTTTATCTTATTAGGCATGTTCAATGGAATTATTTGTCATTCTTATGAATTACACAGAGGTGGCGATGTTGCTAAAAACATATGTCAATGCTTTTGTTTAAGTATGTTGATTGTTGGTTAATGAAAATTTATAAAAATTAAATATTGTATTTATTATATTTTTAAGTTACTTAAACTATATATGAATTTTTATTTGAACTATATGTGTTTTAAGGCGCTTAAACTATGTAAAAAACAATTCTTTGCGATTTTACAATTTTACAATCCGTTTTTACGATCTGAGTTTGTATTGTATTTTTCATGTCGTGTCAAAAATGTGTTTTTGACAACCTTGTATCCAGCCACCAAACACTGCTTTTCAAGGTGGAGTTTAAAAGGTCTCAGCTTCGTCAATTTGATAGGTTGGCATGTGCTTCAAACGCACCTTAGGTTCTCTGTCTATTTTTCTTAAAATCAGCATCAACCCCTTTTATTTTTTTCCTTCATATTTGGTACATGTCCTTTTGATTACTATTGTTTTTTAATAAGCCATGAAATTACAATTATTTTCAATTTCACCCCCTTTTATTTTTTAATCTTTCAGATTTAATCCTCATTCTTTTAATTACTATTTTTTTAATAAACTATAAAATTACAATTTGTTTTTCAATTTAACCACCTTTCATTTTTTTTTATCTTTTAAATTTGGTGCTCAATCTTTTGATTACTATTTATTTTGTTTGGGGTCATTTTTTTAGTGTTTTGTTTTTACAGTTTCATCCTCCATGGGTTTTATTTAATCAAATTTTATTCATATTCTTTTTATTGCTATCTTTTTTCCTTTGAAAAGTTTTTTAAATTGATATTTTTTTCATAACTATTCAAAATTAAATTAGTTGAAAATTAAGCTTTTTAATTGAATGCAGTTCAATGATTTCACGGGTTGCGAGGTTTAGAGATTAGACTAGATTTAGAAGGTTTGTACCGGTTGGCTTTTTTTTTTTTCCTTTTTTAAAGCTAATGTTTTATATTTTCTACATTTTTTTATAGATTTATGCATTATTATTTTTTATGGTTTGCCTTCTGTAGAATTAGCTTTAGATTCATGATGATTTCAAAGGTTAACACAAGTTCAAATTTTTTATTTTTGTCCTTAATATGCATCATGATTCTTACTTGGAAAGGGCTGATTCTAATGTGTATGGGCATTCAAATGGTTCAATGAAAAGAGCTCGAGTGAAACAACTACAAAGTGCATTAACGAGTCAAATTAGTGTGATTGAGATATTAATGAGTTTAGAGGCTTGTAAACAGAATGGAAATGGTTCAAATATGCTTGTTTGTTTTCAAATAAGGCTTGGTTCATGATTTGAGAGTTTTTGTCAGTTTGGGTTTTGATTGTGAGTGTTTTATGAGTCAAAAACATGTGTTATTTATTATTTATCTAATTTTCTGAACAAAGTTATTTATTTGGGTTTCAATTATGTTATTTTGGTATTTCTTAGACTTGAAAGGTTGTTCTAAGTATATAATGATGTTTCAAACCACATATAGGGGACTTTGGAAATAATATAAAACTTTTCAACTTCTCATTTAAAGAGTTTTCTTCCTTGTTCTTCCATTTTTAGAACAAATCAGACTTATCACTCTCTTAATCACAAATAGTGTGCCATATTTATCCTGATAGGAATTTCTTTGTGGCATCCTTGACTTATCAAAAAGTTTCATTCAGACTTTATCCCTCATTTCCATTACAAACCATGTAATTTTCAGCCTAAACACCATAAGAAAAAAATATATATAACCAAACCTATGTTCCTTCATCTTTATATCAGATTGCTAGTTTGTTAAGGTTAGGAAACTAAGGTAAATCAGTTCTTTTTCTTAAATTGATTTATTTCAATTTCATCCTTTAACATTTAATTTATATGCAACTCGTATTCCTACTCTTTTTTTCCTTTCTTTTATATTGGGTTATCCTCAACTTGTGCTTATGGACGTGGGGTTTACGAGTTAACCTGGGTTAATTCATATTTTTTCGTTGCTATGAAGTTAGTCCCAAATTTATGACTAGAGTCACCAGTTTCAAAAGTTAACGTGGATTGACTTTTTTTAGATCCTTTTTTAAATTGAATTATTTCAATTTCAACCTTCAATATTTGATTTATTGGAAATTGGTCTTTGTATATTTTTTTTCTTTCCTTTCTATCATGATTATTTTTTAGGTTGTGTTTTTTTTTTTACAATTTTATCCTCTATGAGGTTTTTCTTTTCCTATCAAATTTGATTCCTATTTTTTTTTCCTTTGGCATATTTTTTAAATTGATATTTTTTTCATGATTTTATCCTTTAAAATTAAATTAGCTGGAAATTAAGCTTCTTGATTAAACTCGATTCAAGGATTTCATGATTTCCATGGTCATGAGTTTGCAGATTAAACTGGGTTAACTCATATTTTTTTCCATTGCTTTTTTAAATTAAATTTCTTTTTACATTGAGTTGTTCGATAATTAAGTTTTATAATTTTATTCAATTTGCTTTCAAACATGTCATTTGGTATCACAAATAGTTTAGAGATTTTGCATCTTGACTTGGATGGGCTCAAATTGCGCTTTTTTATATTTTTAAATTATTTTTTTCTTAATTTTTGTCCTTCAATATTTTATTTGCTAGAGATTGTGCTACATCTTTTTTCTTTTCATATTTGTTTTTAGAATTATCATGTTCTTATTCGATTTATTAGGAATTGATTTTCAAACATAATGTCCATTGTTGCAAAGTTTGCGAGTTAAACTGATTTAAACGGGTTTTTTTTGTTGTTTGTCTTATTTTTTTTAGTTTTTCCCTTCAACGTTGTATTGTTTCATAATCCAAGTTAGCCCAGATCGAGTTTTTTATCTTTTTTTTGTTGTTATTTTTTGTTTTTTATTTATTATTGTTTTATTTTTTTAATATATTATTTAAATTATCAATTGAAATAATGAATCAGATTATAGATTATTTTTTTAGCATTTTTTTTACGCTGAAAATAAAATTATTTGGCTGGAAGCAGAGTGTGGAACATAAATCTATTAGTGTAAACTAAAAAAAATAAAGGTGTCATGCAAGATAAGGTACATTTTAGAGCTATTTATCTTCTTATTAGACACTTGATTGATTTTCAAGCAAATTCTAACAAAGTTACTTAAATACAAAAAATTATAGGAGTAAAAGGAGTATAAAAATTAAATAGAAAAAAAAACATTAATTACATGCATCAATAACTTATGTAGGCTCCGCTTATCTCTATATACAACTTTTCTTGGAAGGTCCTATCAATTATATCGAGATTGATGTCTATGCTCTTAAGTTGAAGTATTTAAACTAAAAAAGTTTTTTTATCCCACATTAAAAAGATATTATCTATTATCTTATTCTTTTAAGTTGAAGTATTTAAACCAAAATAATTTTTTATCTCACATTGAAAAAATATAACTTTTTTTCTTGTGAACATAAAGTATATATATTAAAAGGCTTCAAATTTCACATTGAAAAAATAATTTTTTTCTTGTGGACATAGAGTATATATATTAAAGGGTTTCAAATTCTTCAAATCTCACATTGAAAAGATATTATGTTATCCTTTTAAGTTAAAGTATTTAAATCAAAAAGTTTTTTTATCCTACATTCAAAAAACATAACTTTTTTTCTTGTGAATATAGAGTATATATACTAAAGGGCTTCAAATCCCACATTGAAAAAATATTTTTTTCCTTGAGAACATAAAGTATATATTAAAAGTTTTTAAATTCCACATTGAAAAAATAAAACATTCTTGTAGTATTTATATAGTAAACTTTGAAAAGGGTTAATAACCAACTAAAAAACATATGAAAAAAGAGGGGTCTAGGAGAAAAATCACATTTGAAAAAAAAAGTCTCGTCCGGGTTTGCCTAAGTCACCCGGGTTTGGCTAGGTTTTTACACTGGCCAGTCTTTTGCCTTACTCGGACCGGTCCAGCTACCTGGTCAACCCGTCAGGCCGGTCCGAGTTTAATAACTAAGGTTGTAAGGGTCAACTAAGAGATTGTTTCACTATGCCACAATTACCAAGGATCATTGTGAACTTTTTAAAGGCAAGCACAAACTCTTCCATGAGTTCATGACTGTAGTCAACTCGGGACCCAGCTGATTTAGAATTGAAATCAGGTAGGGTTTAAAAAAAAAATAAGAGAAGTTAAAAATTTGGGTAACCTGGCAGGTTGATCTAGTGACTCAGTTGACCCGGTCAAAAACCCGGTTACAACTCGCTGATTATTTATTTATTTATTTTTAACCAAAATAATATGGTTTTCATTTATAAAAAAAATTGGGATTGACCCGGGCCTTGGACCGGATCAATCACCGGGTCAGGTTTAAAAACTCTGCATTTAAGGACAACCTTGGACTGAATAGCGTAGCAGCTAAGAGTATTTTAAACTTTTCAACAATCTTAGTTGTATTGTGCTACATATATACAATAATGGAATAGAAGTCATGTTTGCCAAATACATTTTTTTGTTCAATCTAAAACTGAAACTTTGATGACATGTTCTACAATTTTAAAATTTCCTTGAAGAAGAAAAATAAAGAAATTAAAGTCAATAGAAAGATAGAATGAGAAAAATCATCATTGCCTCAAGCACATGTGCTTGTCAACCCAAATTAAAATATCTCCATCAATCTGTCTAAGTCGTATGAATTATCTCGATAGGAGAAGAAATTAGGATTGGGTGGCTGCAGAATGCTGATGTAGTTTTAAAATATTAAAATGCATATGGTTAAATTTGCAATCGAGCACATGTAGTTTATGAGGGCTTTATTCACATATAGTTTCATATACAGTTGAAATTTTAGTGCGATCAGAGTTCGGTAAGGTTGTCAAATAATATCGATAATTAGACTGAAAAAAATAGCATGAAAATCATTAATGGTAGTTTTGTAAATATGCTTGATCAGGTTGAAAATTCCAACAGCTCTCTTATACATTAAACCACGGCTGGACAGAAAAATAGGAGGAAAACAAAAGAGAGAAAAGAGAGCTTAGGAGAGAAAGAGAGAAAAAGGCAAGGAGGAACCCAAAAATTGTGTTAAGAAAAGTGTTTTTAGCTAGAAATCAACAAGAAACAAGAGAGAAAAGAAGGAACAAGGGAGCTTAGGAGACAAAGAGAAGACATATTGATGGCAAAAATTCCAACAGCTATAACTCCACCTTCTACCGTTGGATTATAATGATATTTTCATATGTTGTTCTCCTCCGTATCTTGTACATTTTCACCAGAGGGCTCTTCTATATCAGTCTCCGTTTGAGATATAGTGCAGGAGGAACATTTCTGAGAAAATACATTTTTAGACAGTCTCAGTCGCTAACCATTTTCTCCACCTTCCACCATTGGATCGAGCTATAATTTGGATATGTTGTTCTTCCTGATTCTTTCTAGATTCGGAACGGTGCAGATCAAAACAAACCATTCCAAACAAAATTTATGCTTTTTGCACAGTAAGTCTACAAGTTTTAGGTCAGTTCGGTTAGACCTATGTTTCTGGAAATGTCACCGTTGGATGGAGTTGATATTTGGATATGTTATACTTATAATGATGAATTAGAATGTGACCATATGGATTACTTGTAATATTATTCATTTGTTATTTACAACTGCTTGAAACTGTTGCCAAAATTTATTTTGTGTGAGCTGAAACAACCCCAAAATTAAAAAGAAATTGAGCAATAGAGAGACTTAATTTTTAAGAGACTTTGGGGCTGCTGTGACAGCCCTGAAAGTCTATGTTTAGGGGGGGTAAATACCTCTCCAATTTTATTTTATTTTTTAAATAGGGGCTGGAGTGACAACCTTAAGTGTAGAGTTGTTAGGAATAAAAAAATGTCTCCAAGAAACTAAAGCAAAGCTGCTATGACAGCCCTTCTAATGGGTGTTAAGGGGCTGATTTGGACAGCCCGAAGAACAAAAACTTATGGGAAATCAGAGTCTCATATAAAGTGATTAAGGTGAGGTAAGTTTGGGTTAAGAAATTAGCTTGGAAAAGTCTGCACAGTTCGGGTTAACAGATGGCTATGTGAACGTGAAATGATGATCTAATTTAGATATGGAAATCTTGCATGAAATCATATATTGATGCTTTCTAGTTGATAAAAAAAACATTGAAAAGGGGAATGAATGATATTAAATGTTGGTCTTGTGTGGAGCAGGAGAGGCATCAACTGCGGGACCTCAGGCTAGCAGAACGAGACCACTAAGAGGAACAGGTAGGTGTTTACCACCTCACCTCTTTATATTTTGAAGAGTTTAATACATTTTGAAATTTTATTTGTTTATGCTGCATGTTGATTTACGATAGTAAATGATGAGAAATTTGATAGTGGAAACAAGATTAAACATGACAACTGGTGTCATGGGTGTTGCTGGGAAAAAAAATTGTATAAGATTATTGTGCTTGTTATCATAATTTCTAAGGACAACTCGAGTTGATATAAAAAGCCGGCCACATAAGTGGGGAAAGGAAAGTTAGCCGACCATATGAAGAGCAAAGAGGAAAAGGGAGAAATTGTGGTTTTCCTTAATGAATTTATTATAATAGGTTGTTTTCTTTATGTGAATGTATGTGTGAATTAAATAAAATTAGCATGAAAAGAATGAAGGGACTCTTAGTTCCTTAAGGCCATGCTTTCAATCAATTATACATCAAAGGGGGAGGATGTTTAATTTGACATTTAGCTTGATGATGTGTGTTTAATTGTGTCAAAATGAGAAAACAAATGCATGTTGAAATGTCAAGGATTGTGTTTAGAAGAATATTATTTAGAAAGTTTGTAAAATTGATAAGAATGTTCTATTTTGATGTTAAGAGAGAAGATTGAAATAAATAGGATAAATTGACTCTTAAAAAGATATTTTTGACACTCTTATATGGTATGTGATATGGCTAGGGGTTGAGATAAAAGAGAAAAAGTTGAATTATGGATGTTGTGTGTAAATGAAAAGGTTGATGAATCTGGATAGATTCATCTCCTAAATTTTATAGAGAATTCGAGTAGGAGGATGAGGGAATTAGGATCAGGTTCCTTTATAGTAATTGTATTTTTGGATGTTGACTAACTAAGAAAACCGTTCTTACTCAATTTGATGCTATAGAACTCCAGTTATGGGTCATCAACCGAGACTGGGTCATGACAGACCCTATAGGGCAGAAGGTCTGATTTGTTAATGAATAATTTCAAGTGTCTTGGGGGCAGAACTGGGTTCTCCTCCCTTCATGGGACTTGTAGCCCTGTATCTTAGCTTTCCAATGAGACCAACCTTGCTTGAAACGGAATTCTAGAACTCCAGATATAGTCAATAATATGATTAGAGATCGGAATACAACCTCTGCCGGTTGATTCAAAAAGTCGCTAAAGCGACTATTTAGACGCGTTAAAGGATGAAAATTTAGGTCCTTTCCCTTCAGGGAACATGTGATATTATATCTTAGCTTCTAAAAGAAACGAGTCATGTTCGAAATGGAAATTTGTAATGATAACTATGGTCGAACAAAGAATGACAATGTTGATGGGTGAAATTGGCATGGACTAGCATACATTTAGTATATGTTAGGATCCCGGGTAAGGGGATCACCATGCATCGATGCCTATGGGGCATGGACCAGCATACATTTAGTGTATGTTAGGATCCCGGGAAAGGGGATCATCATGCATCGACTAGCATATATTTAATGTATGTTAGGGTCCCGGGCAAGTGGATCGCTATGCATCAACGCCTACGAGGTGATGATGATACTAGTGAAATTGGTATTGACAATGAGTTAGGCAGAAATAATTGTGGTTAATCTTATGGAATCTTGAATGAAAGTTGAAAATAGAAGATGAAACGGTTTTAGTAGTTGAATGAGAAAGAGTTCCAATAGAAATAAAAAATGGAGAAGTGAATAAAAAATGAATACATGTTTTTCTTGCTTTTGTTCACTTTTTATTATCTAGTTCTAGGGAGTATATCCTTGTATTTTGAAATATTAAAATATTTATATAACTCAATTTGTATAATAGATGTTTAAACTTGAATAGATGAACTTAACTCTGAAATTCATATAATCATGTTCCATGTATACGTGTTTATCTCATTTATTACTCTCTAACGATATTGTTGTTCAATGTATGATATAAATATTATGGTTGTGATGATGATGATGTTTGTGGGGTTGAGGCCCAGAACGATTGGGTCGTGATTGAGTTATGAGATATGAAATATTAGAAGTGTAAACAGGGTATATGTCAATAACTTGGGACCTCCTGGTATAGGGGAGACTCTGCCAAAATTTTGATGGAAATTTCAGTAGACTTTTTTATGAGAACTATATAAAAAAAATTACTTGTAAAATGTACCAAATTGCAAGAAAATAACTATAAATGCATATAAAAGTGTGGAGTGTTACAGTGATGGTCACTTGTTAGAGATCAAGATTAAAGAGTACATGACGGAGATTTTGTACAATATAGGGATTGTGTTGTTAAGAACACAGTTTTACAATCCGGGCCGGCCTAGCGAGTCGACCTGGGAGCTGGTAGACCAGGGGCTTGGGTTGGGCTAGGTAAAAGAAAAAACCAGCCAGGGATTTGGCCTGGCAAAACCCAATCGACCCGGGACTTGTAAGACCCGGGTAAATCCAGATGAGACCTGACTATTTCTTGGAGAACCGTGTTTTGCAGGCAAACTATATATCCTTTTTTTTCTTTACTATTTTGTTCTTCATTGCTTGATTATTTCAAGTAAAACAATATAATGGTTGTCGCACGTGTGCGGCGTTGAGGCGATCGTCCACCACTCTCAGGTGTATGTGGTATCTTGTATCTATGGGCAGACAAGGAATTCTTCTCTTTTATCAATGAAAAGATGGAATGTGAGTCGCCACCTAATATTTTGATCACTAGGAACCCTAACTGGTCTCAAAGATCGGGCATAGAGACTAGTTGCGTAAAGGGAAGATATGAGCACCCCAAATACACCCTACCTAAGGTAAGTTGCATTGTTTAATTGTTTGATATATGCCAAGGTTTTATTGTATTTCTAGTTATTGGTCTATCTACGGTTTAAGAAAAGTCATCCCCGATAAGGAGGTCTTTATCTTATCAGTTAAAAACCTAACCGTTCTATGTCAACCCAAGAAACTAATTTTAATATTAGGAGGACGTCTTACGTGTAAGTTCGTAATCCCAGATATTAAAAGAAAACAAAATAATTTTTTTGGAATTTTTAAAATATTGACCTAGTTCTCGTGACTTTAATAAACTGGTTATTAAAGTCAAAATGCATACTAATAAATATTTTGAATTTTTTGTTGCATGAAAATATGATATGATTTTTTTTCTTTGAGACTTGGCCGTATGCATGAAAACAAAGACATTTGACGAAAACTGGGTATTTTAATACCGGATTCATATCTTTATGGTATAAAAATACAAATTGATATTAATCAAAATGGATAGAAAAAACATGTGAGAAAATCAAAGCTTTTTTTAAAAAAATTGAAATTGTTTTTAAAATTAGGCCGAACCCAACCCACTTATTTTGGGCTACACCGGACATATCCGACCCAGTGAACAATGGAATAGCTCTCCACTATTCACATGCTACATGAATAGTGGAGTTGGCGGGTGTGGAGCCGAAGAAGAAGGAAGAAGAAGGAAACTAACCTGGCAGTGCTGGCAGCTCATAGTGTTGGTGGCGGTAGAGGGGAAGAATAGTGGTGTTTCGCGGCAAGGGACGGTGGCAGCTGTTGTGGCTCTTCTTCTCCTCCCTCCTATTTCTCCCCTAGTTTTATTTCTCTCGGTTCTGTTCTGTTTCTCTTCTCTCTCTCTGGTTCTGCTGGCAGTCGCTCACGATGCTGCTGGTGGCGACTGAGAGGGCTGGGGGTGGTTTGTGGCGAGAAAGGGTGGTTACTGTTCTTATCTTCTCCTCTGTTTTCCTTTTTTTTTCTTATGTTCTCTGTCTCTGTTCTTCTCCAAAATTTTCTCCTCTCCTTTTGTTTTCCCTTGCTTCTCTCTCTTCTCTTTCTCTCAGTCTCCGCCTCTTTGTTTTTCTTTTTTTTTTTCAGTAACTCCTCTCCATTCTCCCATCTCTCTCCCCTGGTATTTATAAGGAGGAAAAGGGGGAGAGAGGGCTACTCCCCCTGTCCAATCATGGCACAGGGGTAAGGGGTGGTTGGGCGGCCTCTGGGTAGCCACCCGCAGGGGCTTGTCCCCTCTGTTTTTTCATCTGGTGGTAGGCCAAGGGTCAGGTTTCAAGAAAGTGGGGTGTTTTGTCGGGGTTTTTTAGGTTTTAGGAGAGGGAGGGAGAGGATAAATGTAGGGGAAGGTTGCTGCTTCTTCTTCCCATGCCTCACGCGTCCAGGGGAAGAAGAAGACCTACAGTGCCGATCAAAACGACACCGTTTCGGGTTTATCTTTTTTTTTCCTAATGAACAGTGAATGAAACGGCGTTGTTTTTCCCAAAACACGCCGTTTCATTTAAATGGAAACTGGCGCCAAAACGCGTCAGATTTCAAATCAGTCCTTCATTTTTGCGCTTTTCAGTTTGGTCCTTGGTTTTGGATTTCTTCAATCAAGTCTCTAATTGGCCATCAAACTTCAATATTTATGCAATTAAGCCCCTGATTTGACCAAATCAACTCTTAAAAATTATAATTTGACCCAGAACTTTAATTTCCCCTTCATATGACATCTTCTTTATACACCTTGAAGTCATACGAAATAAAATACATAAGAAGCTCATCATGTTTAGGTGTCTTCAAATCCTCTAACTCTTAAATGGTTGTCACTATAGGATTCTAAGGTCTAGACAGAGACCTTAAAATTTTGCTTACCATCTTGGATTCTTTAATTGTTCTTCCAAGATTTTGTAATGTATTGATAATTGTAAAAAAACAAAAAACAAAAAAAAAACCTTATACTTATGTCTTTGATGCTTTCATGGGGTTTCCTCTTGAAAATCTAACTTGTGACCCGATCATTGTACCAGGCTGGGTTTATACACTCTTAACTTAAGAGTGTTTTTGGAATATTATTTTTAGGGTCATACTTTTTTGTAAAATAATTTTATGGATAAAAAATATTTTTCAATGTTTGGCTTGAAAAATATTTTATATGTAAATATTTTTCAATGGTGATGGTGTGAGATAGTGGTGGAGGTGGTGGTGAAGGAGGAGGTGTTGGTGACATAGCATTGATGGTGGAGGAGGTGGTGGTAAAGGAGGTGTTGGGATGATGGTGGTGATGGAGGAGGTGGCGATAAGGTGGTTGTAATGGTTGTGAAAGAGGAGATAGTGGTAGTAATGGTGGTGGAGTTTGTGGTGAGATGGTGGTGCTGGTGGTAGAATAATTAGATGATATTGTAATTGAATAACTATTTATGAAATAATTTCCGGAACTTTATGAGCTGAAAATATTTTCTAGTAAATAATCTAAATTTGAAGATTGACTATAAAATATTTTACTTTAACCAATTTTTCAATAAAATATTTTTACAAGAAACAAACATTGAAAATATTTTTAGAAAATATTTTATGGAAATAAACATAAAAAAATATGAAAAATATTTTCTTGAAAAATATTTTCTGTGAAACAAACAGATCCTTAATGACAATTCCAAGGAGAATTAATATAGCAAATCAGATGGTCTCCCATCTAATTTGCTTTTGGTCACTTTTTAGCAATTGAATTCCATTTGGAATTCAAATAAAATACCATCAAAAGGGTTCAAACACAAAAATTAATTTAACCATTGGAATTGAATTCAATTCAAAGCCTAAGCTCTTTCAATGAACTAATCATTCGAGTCTAGCTTTACTTACTCATTAATGCATGACATTTTTTAGACCCTCCACATTTATTTACTTTTTAATTATATATTTATTTTATTTTATAATAAATTCTCTATAAATAAAATTATTAAAATAATACTTGAAAAAAAATCATTCATTATGCCATTTATTTTTTCAAATAAGGTTAGGGTTTTAATAGTAATATTAAAAATTATTTTATGAATAAAATTATATATGAACTTAATATGTAGATTTAAAAAAAAAACATTTCTCGTGAATATTTAATATGAATAAAATTTTTATTTTTTATTGTAAATGATTTATATAATTTTATCAAATTAATTATTCTGTTTATTTTTTATATAGTGACATAAAATTAATCAAAATATTATTTTTATGTTTGTTTGTTGAAAATTATTTTATAAATTGTGATAAGTTTTTTATTTGAAAATATATTCTTATGATAGACATGCTTTTGAAAAAAATTATATATAAAAACATATTTGGGGTGAATCCATAGTATTTTGTACTTTAGAAACATTATATTTTTTGCACATGAAAGTTCATATTGATCCCTGAAATGTTTAACTTTTGCATATTCGATTCCTGTAATTTAGGTATTTACATTTTGATCCTACTACTTTATTTTTATCAATTTGTTCCTATAATTTAGGTATTTATATTTTGATCCTACTACTTTATTTTGATCAATTTATTTTTTGAATATTGAGAGAGGAGAGAGAAAATTATCAAAAAAAATAGATAGTAGAAAGATTTTAGTCAAACACATTCGAGCTATATAAAAAATGTAATCTTGGTGTCAATGGATCATTTTGGAGTGGGAAATTCAAACAATGTGGTTTTACCTTTTAACTATAAGAGAAAAGTAGATTGGGGCTCGTAAAATGGTTTTGATTTGTATAGATATATGATTTTTAGACTAATATTAATGTTGAAGCGATTCCAACGTTATTTGATTCAATCTCTTTTGTATTAATGTTTTCATGGTAAAACTGAATCTTTAGCCTTTTTACAACACCTGTAGGGCATCTCATAATCAATGGCCTTAAATTTTAACTCATAATAAAACAATATGTTTGGAAAAGTCTTGTTAAAGTCTCATCTTGATCCAACGATCGAATTGAAAGTTATACTTAATAGCGTAAAACTAAACTATAGACACAATTACATGATAATCTGAATTTTTTTAATCAATTTTTTTGTCAATCATATCATCAAGTTCCATTTAGGTTTACAAGGGCTATTCAAAATATCATTTTTTACCCATACAATATTTACAATAACAAAAGGACAAGAATAATTATATACATGTGTGAAAATTACTTTATAAAACTCTTTTTTATTGAGAGATTGAAGCCCAAACTATTTATTTAAAACAAGCCTTTGCTTTTTCGAAAGCATATTCAGACTTTTTGCATCTTGTGTAAATTTTTCTAAATTTGAAGTCAAATCTTTAACTTCAATTTTTAAGACCAAAATTCAGATTTGAAAGCATCATAAGGATATGTAGAGATACTCAATATATAAGATTCATTTTTCTTTTTTAAAAGCTCAAACTTTAAAGCAATGTATTTTTTTTTAATTTTTATGAATCCTCAAGTTTGTTTAAATCAATGTCAAATTGACTAGATTATTTTTATGTATTTTTTAATTCATCATACATATCTTTAAAATCATTAACAAAATTATCATGAGATACATCATCATTATTATTTTGTAACATGAGATATTGTGCCTCCGGTATCAATGTTGTAATATTTTACCATATGGCAAAGATTATCAATCTCCTCCAGTTCTGATTCATTATCACTTTTGTTTAGACAAAGTTCTTCTGAAACAACTTTCAATGACTTCTTATCTTGTATTTTTAAATTCATATTGTTAAACCATGAAAAATCACCTTTCATTTATTTGCATTTCTTATAGTCATAACAAATGACTTGGTCTTTTTTGCTACTTTCACCCTTATAATCTTTGTGGTTTCACCTTTTAGAAAACCTTTTTTTTTAGCTACTTTTTAAATTCATTACATTTAGAGTAGGATCTTAATCTTCATTTTCATTATCATCATCATATGAAGTTTTTTAGTGTAATGTATTTCCCCTTCATATGACATCTTCTTTATTCACCTTGAACTCATAGGAAATAAAAGACATAAGAAGCTCATCATGTTTAGGTGTCTTCAAATCCTCTAACTCTTAAATGGTTGTCACTATAAGATTTTAAGGTCTAAACACAGACTTTAAAATTTTGCTTACCATCTTGGATTCTTTAATTGTTCTTCCAAGATTTTGTAATGTATTGATAATTGTAAGAAAAAAAAAACCTTATACTTATTTCTTTGATGCTTTCATGGGGTTCCCTCTTGAAAATCTTAAAATCATGTATAAGAATATTGTTTTTGGATTTTTTAACTTAAGTTATTCCTTTAGGAGTAACTTCTAATGTTCTTCATTTGTCATAAACCTTCATGAGAGTGAAAACTCTACTAAACTCACTATCACATAAAATAGGAACAAAAACATTAAAAGCCCTATTATTAAGAGAGTTTCTTCTTTTCATAATCACTAAATTTTTTCATATTCATGCCATCTACTAATATTAAAAGTCATTATTAATGATATACCACATCTCACGATCTTATGAAAGAAAATAAGTTCTCTTCTTATAACTCTAATATAGGTAGTTTAAGTCATCAAACCAGGGTGTCTTAAACTCGTTAGTCACATTATTTTTTTTTTCTAAGGGTTAAGTCCCATTTAAGATTTCAAAGCTCTGATACTCAATTGTAAGACAAAGAGCTAGGCTTAAAGTGGGTGAATAGATATTAATAAAATAAAACACAACTTATGGAGAAAATAAAAAACTTAAGGCAACAAAACTAGACAAGTAATATATAAAGTTAATGAACTTGCAAGATAAAAGTACAACATAATGAAATAAAAAAATAAGTGTAGAGATAAAGATAATGTTCAGTAATTGGATAAATGAATTAATGTCCAGTAATTGGGCGGGTGAACTAATGCCTGGTAATTAGGCGAATGAACACATTTGGGCGGATGAACTAATGCCTGGTAATTGGCCGGGTGAACACATTTAGGCGGATGAACTAATGTCTGGTAATTGGATGAGTGAACTAATGCCCAGTAATCTGGCGGACGAACTAGTGCCTGATATTTGGACGAATAGATTAGTGTCCCTAATAAGGGAGTAGCACCCCCATGAAATGGCTAAGATTGGAATTAATTGGATGAATATGGAGGTGTAAGATATTAATGATTCATAATAAAGTATGTAGGAAAAATATTTTTATATGGGTGTAGTGAAATAATACATTGCATTTATTAATAATTGTGTTGATAAAATGTTAATCTTATTTTCAGGACCCTTACAGTAGTAGAATAGATTATGCTTGAATATATGACACTTTTTGTGTATTTATATTCATCAACATGTATTTTGAGATTAATGAATGATGTAAAAGAGGTTGAATGAACCTTTTTATTTGTAAAACAAAATTGTTATATGTAATTAATGTGAATGCCCTACTTAAAAATATCTTTGTGTTATATTAAGTATTTGCATTTATCATAGTTGCTTATAGGATTAGAAATGTTAAAATGATTAAAAAAAGAAAGATTTTACCCTAAATTTTTATATTTAATTAACAAATTGTCCCGAACAAAATAGTGGGAGCGTTACATTCATAATCTAAGTTTTATTCTTTTTCTTAAAATCAATTAATTTTGCAAGTTATGCAAACCTTAGAATTATTTATGTATTTTTGTTTTTATTAATTGCATCTTTATTATCGGACAATACATGTCTATTATTTTTATGATGTATTGATTGAGAAAGAGGTTCAAGATGATTGGACTATAATTATGATATGAATTGTGTTAGGAATGAATCGATAACTTGATATGGTCTCGTTACAGAGAAAACTTTGCTGAATTTTCAATAAAAAAAAATTACACCAGATAAAAATTAACTCTTATAAATAAATATGTTGTTTTTTTGGGTCTTGACATAAAGAGATTAAAAAATAGTTTATCCTTATTCAACCACGTCTAGTTTTGATCCCTATACAGTTTGGAATTTTTCAATCCACTTTATGTTCCTACTTATACATATAAATTGGCATTTTACAACTAATGATGTGACAATCTTAACAACAAACAAAGACATGGAAATATAGAAACATGAAAGCCTATATCTAGAAGACAATTGATCTAGTTAATCATATGGATTACAAGAGAAACAAAGGCTTAAAGAAAGATAGGATGAGAGGAAAGGGAAGAAAAATAACCATGGAAAAAAGATGCTACCTAAAAATATAGAAACGAATATATATACAATAGTAAAACAAATATCATCTTGAATCTAGAAATAAATATCAATCAATTAGTTAATAAACAATAGTAAAACAAATGTGATTAAAAGTATAATCTATAGTTGTGACATATAGATTACTTATTGTGAATGTATTTAAATGTTAGTCAATAACATTTTTTTCATCTATTAAAAACTACACACCTTTGGATTTTTCTTACCACATATACAAATAGAAAACTAAAACATTGAAACTTGTAAACCTCATGTTTAATAGTATAAATTTTGATCAGAAATAACAAATAGACGTGAAGAAAATATCTAAGATTAATGGTCTAATGGAAAATAACAAGTTTTAGTATGTAAACTTCATGGTTATTAGTGTAAGTTTCTTACAATAAATAACAAAAAACACAAAGAAATTTGTATGGTTGGGGTCTTACAGAAAATAACAAGTCTTAGTAGCATGAGAAGAAGGGTAAAATGGTAATTTAAAAAAAAACTAAACCTTTTTAAAATTATCGGCTAGATAAATAAGGGAGAAAGAAAGTTTGCATTTTCTTTGCTTGTTTCTTGTTCTTCCAAATAGAAATTGCACGGGGAGAGTTAGGGGTGATTATGAACCAGGAAATCAAATAAAAAAGTTTGTAAAATTAGTGAGAAGTAACAGATTCCAAGTAGCTAGATGGGGGAAGTTGGATATTATAGTTGTTATTGAGAGAGTATTAGCATTGGAAGAAGGGTGAAATTCATCACCAAAAACATATTTATTTGAGTTAATTACTTTGTGAGAGGTATAATTTCAATTGATTTCATACTTTTCTTTGTAACTGAAGAGGGAATGAAAAAGCCTAATTTGGAATTTTTAGGGTTAACTGAGTTTTGATTACAAAAATGTAAGTTGATTGTATTCTTTTATGGATTTTTTGTTAGAAATAGTATCAATTAGGTGGAACATTTGTAGTAAAGTAGTTAGTGAGTTAGGGTAGTGGAGTTGATTATGGAATTGTTAGTTTTGATGGAATTCTAAGGATTTGTGTTTTGAAATGGTGTAATTAACAAAAGGATAAGTTTTTGATTGTTCAGTATAATTTAAATGACATGAAATGTCAGGTCGTTATAAAACCAAATTAAAATTAAAAAAATAAAAAATAAAAATAAAAGAAAAATTATAACTAAATAATTTGTATAATAGTTTCTTAGTATGGTTTTAGTGTAGATTATTTGTTCATAAATCAATTTGAAGCTTATATCATAAGCATCAGCTTGAGATGCCTATTGATTATTCTTTGGTAAGATAAAAAAGAAGAAAAATCTAGAAAATCATCCCCCAACATAGAATAACCCACATCAAGGCCATTCAAGTTATTCAAAAGTTTATGATGGTATAGGAGTTTAATTATTTATTATTTAATCCCTTAATATTTTATTTAAGATTTTTTTAATAAGATTACGAAACCAAATGAAAAAGTAGTATTTCTTAATAACAATTGAAAATAATTAACAATTTAAATTTGACATGAATTGAAAAATAAAATTTATTATATTATATATTTTATAAAAAAATTATAACTTTTTTTATTTTAGTTTCAAGATATAAATTTTCTAAGTGCAATTTCATTCAATAAAAATAATAAAAATGACTATCGAGTTGAGAAACATTATACAAAATATGGGTTATACATTTTAATTTAGTATGATATTTATTACTATTTAGAAAAACACATTAAGAACAACATAAATGAACATAATTATTACAAAATAAACTAAAAGAGCTAGTTGTTTTAATTTACACAATTGCACTATGCATGCTCTCACATTTCACTATGAATTGTAGTATTTTTTTTTGTTTTTGGTCACTCAACATTTTTTTATTCGATTGCATTCTTTAATGTGCTATTTTTTGTATTTTGTGAGTTGATAGTCTCTTATCTTTGCTTGTCCTAAAGGTTCAAAGGTTTTTATCATATTTCAAAACTTAATTACATGATAGTTTAATAAGTTATTATTAATACATAATTAAAAAACGAGGGACCAAACTGAAAACCATAACAAAATAACATGGCTTTACTCATTTTCACCTAATAATTCATGCACATATTTTATATTGACTGATTTTTTAGTCCTTTTAGTTTTAGAACTTTTAGTTTTGATATGAAACTTTATTTTATATTTTAGTCTTTAAATTTGAGTGAAAAAAAAATGTTGAAAAATAGAAAATGAAAGAGAAAGTTGTTAGTTGATCACATTTTAGAAATAAAAAAAAATATTGATCTTAATATCAACAAGTCTTATTTGATAAGATGAGTTCTATTATGGTGTTTTTTTATCCTTATCTTATTGGAAAAGGTAGAATAGGGCTCAAGATTATTTTTTTATTTAGGGTGATTTTTGTTTTTTTAAAACCAATTAAAGGTTGGTTTGAGATTATATATGGGTTTATTGAAATTTATAGGTTATTTCTTTGGTGTTTTCAAGAGATGAAATGATTGAGAAATTGGTTTTATTGGTTCAAGGGATTCAGACCTGACTTTTCGACAACTTAAGGTGGCTGAAAAGCTTTCTAGTAGATGATGTGTTGTTTATCATTACAGACAAAACGTCATCTGCTTTATTTTTATTTTTATTTTTTTTTGAAATAGATGGGAGACGAGCAATACACCAATTTTATAGAGAAAGAAAAAGATGACTAGTCGTGTAGTCCTACGAGCACCTTGCGTCCTCTGTTATAAACCATGCACTTGGTCTTTTTTATTAAGGGATTTATGGTTTTTTCTAAAATATTTTTCTTATATTTTAATTAAATTTCATTAAAGTAAATTAATTAAGAAATATATTTAGTATATTATTTTATTAAATATCATTGACTTCTTTTTTATAATATTTGCAAACACTCTTTTGGAGCAACCCTTCATTTCTTTTTCTGAAATTGTATTTATTGGCTATATTGCGACATGTCTAATTTTTATTATCATATAATTAGATTAAAAAAAACTCTAAAAAGTTTCCAATGGCATCCTGCTAGCATTTTATTATTCTTATATTTTTAAATATGTTGGTGTTGTCATTTTCAAAACATTATTTTTTTTTTATTAGAACTTACTTTTATGACTCTAATAAGGTTTTGCTTATAAAAATAATTAGGTAAAAAATTCCAAAAAAAATAATAAGAAAACACATTAATTAGATAAAGAGGTTTTAATTAGAAAGATATATTTTTCTATACTTATTTCAAATCATCCAATTTTGTTTTAATTGCTTTCAGTTTTTATCAAATAAAGCACATAGAATAGAAAAGCTATATTTTTTTGTTGCTGAGGAAAACGGAATGATAAGAAAAGAAGAAATTACAACATCAAATTATTTTGTTTTGATGGAATTTAAATTATTATTTAAAAAAAATTATTGACGTATAATTAAATAAAAAAATTGAATAATTTTTTTTATACAAAATCAAATATTTTAATATATATTTATCTCCCGTTCTGATTTAGTTTTTAGTCAGTATTAAAAGCTTTTTTTAACATTTATTTATATATATATATACATAATACTCAATTTATAAGATTAAATGTATGCTTCAACCTTTTATTTAGCAATTGAGATTTTTAATGACAATATTTATTTTTTATGAATTAAAAAATAAATTTTTATCTGACTCGTAGAAAAATGCAGGTGAACTGACTAGTAAGGACTATGACAACACAATAATATAATGAAATCAGTAAATAATTTATTATATATAAATAATCGAACAACTAAAACTATATATCAGAGTAAGGTATGTTTTAAAAACCGTTGAAGATTTTAGAAAGCAAATGGCAACTTTTAAGGCAAAAGGTACATGCATAGAGGTTGATGATACAGGGCCGAAAAAGGAGGGTTATTTATTGTTTTTATTGCCAAGAGCTACTATTTATTGTTGAAAATTCATTTACGTGCTGTTTAAAATTATTTTTTATTATAATTGAATTTAATTATTGTATTTAATTTAAATTCAATTGATAAATAAGCTATATTTACATATTTAAAAAAAATAAAATTCAATTCATTTTATTTTTTATATTACCCTTATCACTTTCATTTTATTCCTTCAAATGTTTCTTAAAAAAATTGATAGATGGGTATTTTAAAAAGTTAATTTTAAAATTAATTTATTCTCTTTTGATTTGTAAATGTTAGCCTCTTATATATTTTTGTATATTTTTAGAAATTAAATTCCATTTGAATTCCAATTCTTAATACCCAAAATAATTATAAATATGAGATTTTATTAAAATCTTTAAATTAAATTAAATTTAAAGAGTTCCAAACATATTATTAATTTGTTATTTTCTTTTCGCACATCAGAAATATAGTTTTTTTATGATTAAATTTAAGATATCTTGACCTAAATTTTTGTTTATAACTATTTTTAAGGACCGGATGAATGTTTGAAATTAGTTTTTTTTTAATTTATTTACATTTTGGATATATTTGATTAAAGGTAGTGACAATTGGAATGTATATGATGTTAAATTTGAATTTTATTTCTGAAAATTTGTTAAATTCAAATCAAAAGCTATAGTCAGGCAAATATATTCTTTTTGGAATATTATATTTCAGAACTCATTTAATCAATGACACGTGGATATTTTAAATTCTTTTTTTTTCCCCTACAAATCTTACTACCACCTGGATTGAAATTATACATTAAGAGAACGGTTTTTCATTACACACACTAGTCATCTTCTCACATTTCATTATTCATATCTCTTTGTGGACATTTTTTCTTAATTAATCACTGAAACTTTCTATTTATTTATTTCACACTTAGGTCATTGAACTTTTTATTTTTCAATCCCATCCTTACAAGTTATGTTGGCATGATTTTATGTGTTGGCATTTGCTTCTATTTACATGTTCTTGCATATTTGATATGTTACAAAGCAGCAATAAATTAAGGCTTGATTTTACGAAATAGAATTTTAGATTATCATTAAATAAAAAAAATTAAAACATGTTAAATAAAAAAAATACATAGCTATTTTGTTAAAAGACACAAAAACTTCAATTTCATTCCTTAAATTTTAAATTACACATTTGGTCCCTATGGTTTAAACTTTTTATATTTCAACCTAAAACTTTATTTTATCACATTTCAATCCCTAAATATTGAGGGATGAGAGAAAATTATTAGAAAAAAGAGTGGAGAAAAAGTCTTTGCTTAACAATATTTTAGCCACAGCAAAATCTAAACTTTGTGTAAATGAGTTCATTTTGAAGAATGGAGTTCGAGAAAAATGATTTTACCCTTTAAACATGCTAGAAAAAATAGACTAAACTCATAAGTTCTATTTTGATTTAGTTTGATTTTAGAATTTTGAATAAATTAGAGGGTGTTTTAGAAATGAAAATGTCTTTGGTGAGGTTTCTAAAATGTTTTTTTTAGATGTTTTTAAATGAAAATAGGTTTTTTGAATAAAAAAACCTCAACCTTGATTTTCAGTCACCTTCAATGATCATAAAATATCCTAGCAGACAACGCATCATCTATTAGATAAGCAACGTGTCTTTCATTAAAATAAAAAATATATATATATTGGAAGACACGTAATCCTCTTTAGTTTTTTTTTTTTTTTAAAGCTCCTTAGCAGATGATCTCATCTTATCTGCTAAAGCATTTTATGCTCTAGTGTTTTTATTAAGGAGAATGACAAAATATAGTGAATAACATAGTTGTTTCAGTTTATTTTCTAATAATAATAATAATAAATCAATGACAAAAAAATGAGGATGCCTTTTTGGCAAATTTATATGAGAGAGTCAAAAGGCATCCAAATGGAACACCTAGTTTTAAGCAAGGAAAGCACAAGCGCCTAAGATTGAAACATCGGCAATTTTCTGACTTGGTAAGTCATACTGGAGTTACATATAGTTCAAGCTCAAATCAGGTATATGCCACAGAAGAAGTTTGGAAAATGTTTAACAAGGTACTGGATTATTTTATTATTGTTTTCTAGTAGAAAACCTTAATAGTAATACTTCTTTTGATTTCAAACTTGTTCATACAATGCATCTAATTTAAATTGCAGAAGCATAAGAACTATATCACATTTAAATCAAAGGGATGCCGCAATTATGAAATGCTTGGTCAAATATTTAATAATTCTTCAACCCATCATGCATCTACTCAACTACCTCTTACCTCTGATGGAAATCACCCGAACGAGGAACAATTTTTTAGCCGAGGGGTTCATGTACATCATTGAAGGGGAAAAGTCTTGTGCTGGGAGTTCTAGAGGAAAACGTCCAATTGATGACTATCTAGCTACCTGCAATTGTGTTAACAAGGAAACCAAGCTTGAAAATTCTGATTTCTGTTTGGAAATTCTGGCATCTTCTCTAAGTGCTAGAGCTGAAAGAGATTTAGCTAAAGCAAAAAAGTATAAAGAAATGCCCGATCAAGCTACAAGGGCTCCATACTCAATCGATGAGTGCATGGATGAACTGGAGAATCTTGATGATGTGTCTGACACTTCTTATATCAAAGCTCTTGAAAAGTTTAAAGATCCGGATTGGAGAATAATGTTTGTGAAAATGTCTCTAGTTAGAAAGAAGTCTTGGCTCAAGAGCCTGGAATGAAAGCTGTAAATGGAGTAGAAAATTGGAAAATGGAACATTTGAGTTAGAGTTAGAACATTTGAGCCTGGAATGTGCTCTGTACATGATATGTTTTTCCAATCCAAATGAGTGAATGATAATATATAAGGAGCTATTTATCAATAGCTTAGATTATATTTACTTATTTTTTTGAATTTTTGTTCTTATTTAATTAATGGCTTCTAAATCATTTATTCTACGAATCTAATTTTTAAAATATGATTACATACTTATAAGCCAAAGTGAGAAATCCCCAACTTTTTAAAAATATCATAAATTTAATACTTAATCACTAATATGATTATTTATATGTAAAAAACACACAAAATAAAATATTTATAGGTGAATTTGAATCTATTCATTGCTTTTTCTAAGGAAAATCCGCTCTCTACTTTAGTCTTTTAGTAATGTTAACAACTCTTTTTTTATTTAATAATTTATATATTTTTCAATTCATTTTTGTTTCTTGATTAAAAACAAAATCATGATACCAAAAATACATATCCATAATAGCATCACTTTCTTTTCTTGCATTAGAAATCCTACCTGAAGCGTCGTAACACAAGTGCATTGGGTAGCTGATTATCTATAACAGGAAGGACCAAAAAAAAACACCTCGAAGGTTATATTTTCTCTTTCAATTATTCCTTATCATATAGATTTTTATTTTATTTTGTTGGTCTCTTTTATAGTTTCCATAATATTCTTATATTTACTTCCCACATCAAAAGCCCTTCTCCATGCAATATTGACTGTATCTTATGAGTAAAATTAACTAGACACTCATGTACAATCCTTCTCCAAGAACTTGAACAACTCTATGATATCATGCACACAAAGCGCATATGAACGACTATTTTCATTTCAACCAATATCACATTTCAGGATTATATTTTAGAATCCAAGTTTCCAAACCCCCAATTTTTACAAAGAACAAAAAAAGAGTGTTAGAATTTTTACCTTCTTACTCGTTGTTTTCCACAGTTTCGCTCGCACGCTAAAAAACACAAAACATCGTTATGTTGTCTCATTCTTGTCAACCAATTCTCTTCTTAATAACCAAACTAACATTGCAATTAATTAGAAAGTAACAGAGATGCCAAATCTTGTGATAAGAAAATCAAGGGAAACCATTGTCACCCCATCTTCTGCGCAAATAACTTCCAAGTACTGCAATCGCCACCATGGCTGGGCAATTACAAAAATTTTGCCACCATCAAAAAGTACTATTAAAAGTAATGATCATGAAATTGCTTGACAAGGCCTTGCAGACTGGTTTTCTCATATATTGATTGATCAATTTTCCTTCAAATGTGTAGAACATTATTCATTGTCGGTGAGATCTTCAGAAAACTCAGTCAGTAGGGCTTAAAGGTCATCACCTCAATGAAGAAGCTACTACAAAAGCTTCAGTCCACCTGTGACATCATCAACCACTTCAACAGGTCCTGCAAAAACAGAGGTTTAGAGAACGGAAGCGTGGTTAACAGCATGCAGGCTCCACCAAATCGTTTCTCTTGTTAGTTTTTGAGTCATATAAGGATAACACTGAATATATTCTGGAAAATAAGATTTGGGAGCACCCTATTATGAAAAAAGCCATGAATCAACCAATATCTTCAGTTAATTACATAGTCGAACTTTGAAGGTTAACAACAAAATTCAAGTAAAAACTTGCTGACTTGTCAGAAGTTACATTTTCTATTGTTAATGTCGTAAAAGTATGTTTACTACTTTTTGCTCATAATTTCCATATTTTCTGAAAGCTAAATTATGTAGTTCATAAATTCTTACATCTAATTTTACTATTTAATAGACCATTTTTTGATCTAAAGTAAAGCAAATTTAACAAACAAACTACAAATAGATCCAACACAGACAAATCATATAGCTGATATGACACAAGCATACTGGAACGGAAACTCTTACCAAGAATAGCCATCACTGTTCTTGAATCTGAATCAACAGCAACAAATAAATTTCAGTCCAACTTTTGTTAAAGACCAAAAGAAAATGCACTGTAGGTAAATTGGATAGCAAGCTTGTTGGAACAGACTTTTTGGTATAAATGAGTTTAAAGAAGCAAATCAGGCATTTGGAGCAACATCCATAACCAAAAAATCGCGAGAAAGCTTGGTTTTTCTTCAGTTTTCAAGGAAACATGCTAATCTCATTCACACTTGTTCAATTGCGCCATTAGAATATAGAAACACATGCATACTATCAAAATCTCATGTTAATTTAAGAAAAAATAACAATCACATTATTAGAGACTTGCAACTGCTAAAATGTTCAATGAATCAATAATATGATCACCTAGACTGTCAAAAATAGGTCTGCCCATCTGAGGTTTGAGATACTCCCAAGTTTCTAATCCATTAACTTCACAACAAATACTTTTTGGAAATTTATAAGCGAAATAACATATCCCAAATGGCTTTGTGCTTCAAAAAAATTTAAGTGGTTTCTCGCTTCCACCTTTTAGCCAAATTCCTGCTACTGCCTCCCACCCCCACACTAACTACAGCTCAAATGCATTTTTCTACATCCTGTTAATTTGATTCTACAAACTCATGAAGTAACATTCTTCCTAAAATTTAAATTACATAAAAAAAACCATTCCATGTGAGTTCAAGGCAAAAATAATACTCCCAAAAAAATGAAATTTTATGAGCAATCATCAATCTAAATAAAATAAAAATCAGCTTTGCAACTCACTTGGAGCAATCTGTGTTCTTCCAGCATCAATAGTAATATGGGTTGGTAGTTTAAGTGATTTTGCCCTCTCCTGTAATAGTTGAAAATGAATTCGTCAAGAATGAATCAGACCAGATAAACAACAAATTATGGAAACCATAATAAAAATAAAGGAGAACAGCACTAAAACCAGTAGAATAAAAGGTCATAGTTGAAACATCAGACTCAGAATAAAATAGATAATAGTCTCAACCAACAAAGCTTTAAAATTATATATATAAAAAAGCATCATAAGTTGGTTGGTCTTTTTACCTATTTAACTAGCAGAACAGCAAACACAAATGCAATGGTTGAGAAAAACCTCGAAAAAGAGAAATTTGCTGCAAATATGAGCTTGGATGTTCAACTGGGATGCATTCCCAAGAATATCAAGAGGTACTAAGCAAACTTTCCAAATTTTTGTTGAGTTCATTTTGATGTCTGCTATTTTTTTAGGGTTCTCATCTGATGCACACATCAACTACAACTGATATTCAGTTTGATTGGATGAATAGGTCAATGAATGTACCACCAGGCTGCAAAGTGGCACCAGTAAAAACAAAGGTAGGCGTAGTGAATTGGGCTATAAGCTGGGAGAGGCGGCTTAAAAATTCACTTAGAAACCTAAACTTGCCATCAAGAAAGATGGTTGAAACAAGGCTAAAGGAAAATTCCTTTAACCTAAGACTAAAAAAATCCATAATATATCTCTGTGTCCAGATAAGGAGAAAAGTTTTTGTAGCTTTAAACATATAAAACTATACACATCGGGAATTCATTTGTCATCCATTTATAGACTAACAAGTTAGATGATACTGTCTACTATTTTTCCTTGAAATAGCAAAAAATAAATGATCCCATAGTATCGATTTGATGAAATTAACTGAGGCGACACAAAAAAATTTGACATACTGACTTGCAAAACAAGCATATCCTCCTCACTTTCAATTTTCACGACCACCTTTGGCTGAGCACACATCTCCCACCTGCATATTTGCAAAATATTTGAAACTGAAGAAGAAGTGGCACAAAAGAGAAAAGAGAGGAGAAAAAAAGCATAACCATAAGGCTATGTAATTTAGAATAGCAAGTGAAGTACCTGTTTAAAGCCTTAGGTGCTCGGTTTAGAAGCTTTTTATACAGGCCCAAAGTTGCATGACTAAAACAAATGACAAATCACAAAAATTTAAACAGTGTTCAATAGTAGAAAAAGAACATGAAAATTATGTAAATGAGGATTGTTAATGTTAATCTATCATTGAATAGGAGGACTGCATGTTCAAAGGAATATGGCAAAAATTTGACTCTTGTCAGTGTCAAGTAATCAACTATTTACTAAAGATCAGGAGAACGAATAGTCATCAAAGTAACAAATAATAATCTGCCTCAGTGCATGAAAGAAACAGGGAAAGGTGAAAGAAGGGGATATGGTATCTAAGACCATATTTTAATCAGACAACAATTGTGGCAAAACCATAGGGTAAAAGTAGACCCTCTGGTCCCTGGTGGCAACTGCTTAACAAATAAATGAGACTGAAATATAGATCCAAATCGATAACTTCTCAACAGGATCTATAAGCCACATAGTTATGCAATATTCAAGGTAACATCCAATAAGTTGGTAGGTGTTGGGATGCAAAAGAGGCCATGAACCACAGCATAGCCAGTAAAGCAGATTTGTAACCCAACTTTTGCGAAACTAAATAATCCAAAACTTACCATATCTGAAAACACTAGCCAAGGCCATTTTTACTTTTGGAAAATTTTCCACTTTTAAACTCACTTGCTAAATGTCTCAATGTTGTTCTTCATATGCCAACATGCCAATATCATAAAACAATTTAATCATATATTATCGTGTTACTTGTACACAAAACCAGGCTGTAGTTGGTTGTTCCCTTGACAATTAGTTACAGAAGCTATTCAGTAGATGGTCTCAGTGGTCAACAAGCTAAAAAATCAGCCATCATGGGATTTCTTGATAATCAGATAATCTCTCAATTGCCAAACCACCAATCAATAAAGTTTCCACTGATGAATTGTTATACAAATGGTGTCAATAACTGATATTGTAATTGTTTTGGGTTCACAAAAAAAAGAATAATCAGCTATCTTTTAAGTTGTTTGCTTCTATCTCTAGAACTGTCTGTCTATTCTACAGAGAAGAGAACAGCCTCTGGACCCAGATAGTAATTCAAGTATCAGCTAAAACTAGTTTACTAGTCTAAATCTAACAAGATTTTGAAAAATAAAAGGAATAATTCTGTAAAAAGAAAGTAAGATATAGCTCCCTTGTTCCAACTAATAGCTAGCACAAAGACAGCTCCTGAAGAATAAAGAAGGCAACCTGCACTGAGCTGCAATTTTCCCTTTTCCCATCTTAAGATCGTTTCTGACAACCAACACCTACATTAAAAAGGATAAAGAAAAAAAATCATATAAAGAAATAGTAATAAGGACATACTTCATTTTTCAGGTGGAAAAAAAAAGGCATTACCATCTTGAAATCATCAAGAATATCAGCCAGCTTATCAATCTCAAATGGTTCTTTGGACTTGTTTTTCTTGTTGCCATGATGACTACTAGGATTAGTTTTGGTTTCTTTAACCACTTTTGGTGTTAACCTTAAAAAGATGAAAGAAGGGCAGCGTGTCCCAATGCAGTAACCTAAAGCAAGGCAGCCTGCCCCAACTAATATGGCACTAAGCCAATTCAAATCCATCAATTCAATTACTCGACCTGCAATTCAAACCCTAGATTATTACCTTATTATTATACATATGAAAACTTTAGCCTAAAAAAATATAAAAAATAGAATAAGAATCATAGTTCGGGGAGAAGCTACACCTGTGCAGTTGTTCAGAAACCGATCACCACGAAATGATCAATTGAGATGCGCACTTCTCCTGCCTCTACAATTTAGGTTAAACCCAGCAGAATACACTCTGTGTATCGAGTCGTCTTTTTATTTTTTCACTGGCTAGTTTGCTGCTGCTGCTACGGGTATTATACACACACACTACCTATTTAAGTCAGATCTTTTTCATAAAAAAAATTAAATATACAGATTTTTTCAATCTATTTTTTATATAAAAAATTAAAAATAAAAATAAAAATAAAAAAACTTATGCACATGTTTAATATATTAAATTAAAAATTATGTATAATAATAAATATATAAAAAGATTTTAATAATATATAAAGATAAAAATTAAAAAATTAAGAATAGCATAAAAACCAAGATATTGATTCTCCTAACTTGAATCTTTAGAATGGTTGTGTTTAGGAACTTTGTTTATAAAAATTAATTTTTTATTTTATTAAATTATAATAAAAAGAAACATAAGTAAAATTGATTAAATAAAATAAAAAGCAAAAACAAAAGTTACACGTATTAAAAATATTATCTAAAAATAAATTTTTTAATATAAAATTTATTGATATAAAACATAAAAAATTATAAATGAATTAAAAAATCTTAAAAACATTAAATGCATATAAAAAATAACTATTATTTAATAGAGTTTAAATAAATAAAATAAAAGAAATAGTGGGTATTAATTTAGATTTAAATTTAAAAGTTATTTTAAAAATATATATAACAAAAAAAAGAAGTTAGATCCAAATTGAAGAGGTATAACTTTTGGTTAAAAGAAGTAGTCCTTTTGAAATAGACTTGTAAATATGAGAGAGATTAAAAATTTTCTTGGACTTTCGAGTTACTACAGGGATTTTTAATAATAGAAACAGCCCCTTTGACTTAATTGACATAAGAAGAAGTGAGGTGGGAATGCATAAAATTAAGCTTTTAGGAACCGAAAGGAAGACTAACAATTGCTCTTTTATTGCTAATTCCCTCAAGGTTAAAATGATTTATTGTTTACAGTGGCACATCAAAAAAGAGGTTAGGCAGCATGAGAAAGTGATTGTTTAATGCAACATGGAAGAGTAATTGTCCACGCTTCGAGGTAATTGAAAATTTATAAGGTTAATTATCATTTTTATTATTTAGAGTTTGTCATTTTTTATATAGATCTCAAGTTCAAATTTTTACAAATTATAAAAGTTCAAAGAATATAATGTCATATAAAAAGTTAAATATCCAACAAAAAAAATAGATATAATTGATCAAAAACTATGATTGAGATGTGATTGTTCATATAACTGGAAAGTTATTAGGGTTATCGCTTTTATAACTAGAAAGAATATAATGCCGTATAAAAAGTTAAATATACAATAAAGAAAGTAGATATAGTTGATCAAAAACTATGATTGAGATGTAATTTTTCATATAATTGGGAAGTTATTAGGGTTATCATTCTTAAGTTGGGTTGTATTTGTTGTTATGCTAGGAAATACTTTTTTTTATAACACATGATTATTCAAAAAGCCTTACTAAAGTGCTTGTGATCTTAGAACTTCTTGGGATATAGTAGAGTACTTGTGATTTTAGAACGTCCTGGGAATGTGCCATATAAATGTATAAGCCCATGCATTTCAAAGACTATTATAATATAACTTATTTTGTATCTAATTCAACTAATTACATGTGAGCTACGTGGTTCAATTGACTACAATGATGTTGCTTTGATAGATTGTGTTTGTTGCGTTTTCTATTTTTATATAAAAAGCCTTCGTATTAACAATAAAATATTTATAAATTGATAATAAGATACTCTTTCAAGAGCAACCATGAATGACTGACTAAATTTTTTTATAATTGGATGTGACATTCTACGATACAATACATACACACACACACACACATATATATATATATATATGTATGTATGTATGTATGTATGGCTTCTTATAAGGCATTTATACACCAACATGCCAATTTATAATTAATGGTGATGACCTTATCGGAATTGATGAAAACATAAGGAATAATATGTGAATATTAAAAGTGTGTGTAGATGTAATTATGTGTTGTAATTGTGGATTAAATGATGAAGATGTGTGTAGATGTAATACTGGTTGACTTTCTAGAACATGAGGAGTTGGTGGATTATCAAACTTTTCATAACTAAGAAGTCGACCTCTCTTAATTGCTTATACTAACTATTCATTCAATTTTATATGGATGAGCTTTGTTTTTTTGTTTTTGTGTTTGGAGGTATATTTAATAACTTGAATGCATATTGAATCTTGTCTCACTAGATATGCAATATATATGTTGTTTATTAATTTTACATGGAAATGAGATTCTAGATGTGACGAAAACTACCCTTATTAAATGAGAAATGAGATTCTAGAACTCCAACCCTAAAATAGAGATGTCATTTCTCAAAAGCATCATTGTGTAGAAATAACATGAGTATAGTAAAATAAATTACAGGAATTTAAATGTACTAGAACGATAAAGAAAAACTATAAATAAAAGCAAGAAAAACCCTATAAGAAAAAAGATAAATAAATTGAATCATATAATTTAAATATATAGGGTTAATCATTATTACAATAGTATAGGAACCTATTTATATTGATATAGAGTTCAAATCCTAATCACACACGTTATACTAATTGTATACAAAAATCGCTATTAGATAAATAGGTTTATCAAATTCTAAATACAAACTAAACTTTTTTTTTATTGATATTTACATGAATTAAAAGTTAATTTGTGATTTTTGATTGATTATTCTATCAAGAATTATTTCTCTAAATAGAATTATATTTTTAGTTATTCATGTGGATTTAAAGTTTGTTGATCAATTGTTTTTTTTTTTTATCTATTATAATTTCTAATTACTTAGTTGATTGGTCTTCTATCTTTTAAGTCTTTTAACTCATCAAGATTTTTTTATTTAAGTTAATTCAATCATTTCAATTTTATTTTCTATTTTAATTATGAATAATTATTGTTTTGTATGACTGAAAGTATTTGTTTATTTTAGCTGTAAAGATATAAAATTTTCCTACATTTTCATTAGAATTAGAATTGAATATAAAGAAGATTTGAATGGAGTTCATCGATTTTGAAAGAAAGAAAAATGAAAAAGGAGGACGGCTTGGCCGGCGAATGGGCCGCTGTAGGTATAAATTCCCTTATAAGCCAAGGAAAAAAAAAATAAAAAAATCTAAGCAATGGGAGAAGTACAAACGAAAAATACCTTAAAATAACTGAAATATTGTTATGTTAATTTTCTTTGCACGTTAATAAGGAGACTGAAACAAACAGAAGATCCTTCGAAAGATCATCATCGTCAAGTCTTTACAGAACCAGACTCAAGAACGACGACGACGACAACAACAACAACAAACTGTTAAGGTAATCTATCCTTTTATTTTTCTTACATGGGAATAATAAAATAGGTTAGGTTTATTTTTTCAGATTGTGGTCTTTAATTTGATCTGATCATGTCTGAGTTCTTGTAATATGCTCAGCTCATCAAATTAAAGTAACAGAATTTTGAGGGTTTTTTTTTTTGGATTTCTCAGTCTTCTATATTTGTTTGGTTTCAGAGAAAATTGAGAAAGCTTTGAATTTTGATCAAACTTTGAAATATAGTTGAGTTGACTCTACTTTTCCCCCCCAGAGAAGAGAACTACCACCCAAACAAATCTGTCGTCCTCTCTCTCCTAATATTCTCTAATTAGATGATTCTCTCAAGCGGAAAAATATAAGGCAAAGAAAGAAGTCAAATTTTGAATCCTTTTCTGTTTCGTGTTACTTCAAAAGGTGAAAAACTCGCTTTTGTTTTCCCTTTTGCTCTCTCGTACTTGATGTATCGTGGCTTTTTTCTGGTTTATGTCGGTTATTGGACTTTCAGGACAACAATCTGAATCTTAGGGTTTGGAAAAGGCTGCGAAGATGAGTGACAATTTGATGGAGAAGGTCAGTGCTTTTGGCGAACGCCTCAAGATTGGAGGTGCCGAGGTGGGTCGAAAGATGAGTGCAGGCATGAGCTCAATGAGCTTCAAGGTGAAGGAGCTATTACAAGGTCCTAACCAAGCCGATAAACTTGTCGAGGATGCCACTGCAGAGACGCTTGATGAACCTGATTGGGCCATGAATCTTGATATCTGTGACATGATCGATCATGAAAAAGTTAGTAGTGTTGAATTGATTCGTGGCATAAAGAAGAGGATCATGATAAAAAATGCTAGGGTACAGTATTTAGCCTTAGTGTTACTTGAAACATGTGCTAAGAATTGTGAGAAGGCTTTCTCAGAGGTGGCGGCTGAGAGGGTTCTTGATGAAATGGTAAAGTTGATTGATGATCCTCAGACTGTCGTCAATAATAGGAATAAAGCTCTATTGCTCATTGAAGCATGGGGAGAGTCAACCAGTGAACTGCGCTATTTACCTGTTTTTGAAGAAACATACAAGGTACTCCTTTTTGTTTCTTAGTGATTTCACTTTTTGAATGTTTGGTAAAGAAAAGGAATGTTCTATTCTCAATTGTCTTTTGGCTTGCCAGCAACAAAATATTATTTAATGTTAATAGTTGTCTCAAGTTCAGCTTCCCCCCCCCCCTATCTCCTATTAGTTCCTATTACTTGGATTTGATATATTGGATGTTGGTTTTATTTGGCTGTCAGCCTTTTTATAGAGTATATCATAGAGAGTTGTCTGCTTGATGAAATATGATTCTTAGCCCTAACAATCTTGGTTGAAAGGGAGGGAGTCGTAAAATCAAAATAAGTTGGCTGGGTAAATATGCTAAAATTCACCCATAGAAGTTAAATGAACTGTTCCATATTTAATTTGACAGAGCATTTGTTTGCTTTGAATATGTGTGGAAATAAATTGTCATATTGATCACAGATGAAAATTATGCAGGCGCTTTGTTTTGCAGTGTTTCTATAGAAGATAAATTCACGTAGTCCTTTGGTTAGTGCAGATTTATGAATTCTTGAACCATTATTGTTTCTTGACTTGTTCGTTTTGTTCTAAAGAGTTTAAAATCAAGGGGTATCCGGTTCCCTGGTCGTGACAATGAGAGTTTAGTGCCTATCTTCACTCCACCTCGTTCTGTGTCGGCACCAGAAGTGGATACCAGTCTTGCACGGCAGATTGAGTATGACATTCCTCTGCAAAGCTTTACAGCTGAACAGACAAAGGAAGCATTTGATGTGGCAAGAAACAGCATAGAGCTTCTCGCCACAGTGTTGTCCTCTTCACCTCAACAAGATGCATTACAGGTACTTCTTATCTTACAAGTTTTCGATATCCAATTAATTTGGTGTGGATGTATTGATTTTGATTAGATAAAAAAATAGCTCTATAATCCTACTTCAAATATGAGATGCCTAAACTCTTCTTATTGTTTGTGTATGAATTCTTTTGTTCTTTTACTTTCACTTGACTTTGGTAAACTAACTGACATTCTAAAGGTATTAAAGTTGTGTTTACTTGTGAAATTTTTTTCAGTTTTGCAGAATTTTTTTTCTCAGAAATAGAAAACTAAAGAAAATGTCTACTAACTGAAAATGAAAATTGATTTCTTAGAAACTTCGTGTTTTCTAATTCTCTACTTCTTCATAAAATTGGAAAACACAAAAATAGTTGTTTTCCAAATTATCCACAATAAAAATAAGAGCCTTGTTTGGTTAACCGAATGTTATGTGTTCATTCCTTTTCATATTTTTAATTTAAGCCAAATAAGGCACTTTTTTTCTATATTGAAAAAAAATGTATTTAATAAACATGTTTCCTTATTTTTCTATGGAAAAATCTCTTTAGAATAAATAAGAAAACTAGAGCCAAAAACCAAAAAAAACTATTTTCTGAAAAGTAACACACAACATAAATTGACTTATCTAACCATACTTAGGACCTGCTAAATTGTGAAAAAATAAGGCTATTTTTGAGTGGGCTTTTTTAAGTGGATTATTAAAAACAAGATTATCATGTTCAGATGTAACGTGTTGGTCAAAGAAAAAATAGAACATTTCTAATTTCTTAATTTTATATTGACGATGGAGAACATTCTTTATAAGTTGGCCCATTTTTCTAAGAATCTAGGATTTCCAATTTGAATGCAGGAACAAGCAAACCCTCCACCCCAAAAAAGAAAAAAGTTGAAGAAAGAAAAACCTTATAGAAACAGTCGGTCTTATCTATGTAAATGCCAAAGCAATTATGTTGGTCTTTGCTGGTATTTTTGGTTGCATGTAGACAACTTTTTGTGGACTTATTTCCTTGGTGAATGCATAACTTTGCATATTTTTTATTTATTTATTATTTTCGGGTCTGCATCAAATTTTCCTTTTAGATTTTGATGATAGAATAACTATTCAATAAAATTTTGATTTAGAAAAAAAAAAAACTGAAAATCTTATCTATAAATTCATTTTTTAGTTGTTTTATTTTCCCTTCCTAAGTCAATCAATCGGTGTTGCTTATTGCAATGTCATCCCTAATGACTCAAGTCCTCCAAAAGAAGCCAAATGTCACCAATTAAAAGAATACGTACTTTATTCATTTATAAGATACTAAAGACTGACAAAATGTAGACGTGTTATCATTGCAATTCTATTTGTGATTTTAACAATTCCAACTTTTTAAATATTGATTTTGCTTCAATTCCTGGTTGACTCAGTTTTATGAGCATGGCGCAAGTTTAATCGATTCCAAAACCTTGTTAAACTGCACATGTCAAAATGCAAGTTTAACAACCATGGAGATATGGTTGAGTATTTTCGCATTATCTCTTAATTTTCGTATGTTTTTAATATAAACATATATTTACTTTTAAAAATTTTAAAAATTCTTAATTGTTTGCAATTGAAATGTGATTTTCAATTCTTTTTCGGAATTGGGAATTGTAGAAGGCATTGAGGATTGAGTAGGGGAAATAAACACATGTAGAGAGAGAGGGGGAGAGAGAGGGGAGCTCTGTTTGTTTATTTGTGTGTCTATTGTAGAAATAGATAGCTCTGTTTAGAGGCCCCAGCATGTTGTTTTTCTGTCGTAGCCTCCTAGTTGTACTCTTTTTTTTTTGTTTAACACCCTCTTATTTATCTTTATTTCTCAATTTTAATGCCACTTGCCCTGTTAACTCACTTGTTCAGTTGCCCAGATATTTGAACATTATATTTTTTCAAAGTCTACTTGGATAAGGTAAAAAAAATGATTTTGGCCTGTAAATTCTAACAACTTTTTGTAGATGATACTTCGAGTAATCATTATCTAATACTAGGAATTCCATATCTAAACTTACAAACAACTTGAGGAACAACTGATTTAAATGTGTATTTGTGTCAGTACACAACATCCTCCAATCATTGATCTAAGAGTGTTTGGTTGCTTCTCATACATCTTGAAAATGGATGAGACAAAAATGTTCAGCGAAATTCTGCTTACAACCAAACATTCTCAATCTATCCCAACAACTGTCAACCTGCTTAAAAGAATGCTACTATGTGTTTCTCATACCATAGCTTCAATATAACCCAGTGTGTCAACTCCATCATATTATACCATACAACCATCTACATATACATACATGGGTCAAGATGTATATCATTATAAAAAGGCATGTTGGAGCAAGTATTAACACACATAGACCCGACAAGGACTGATTCAATAGAAGAATCAGTCTTGTTTGTGCCAATTTCAGCAATGGCAGCATAGTAGCAGTACTACTGGAATGAAGGACACAATAACAACATGGAATCCTGAGCTTCCATATTTTGCACTTGTAACATGTGTGTGTATATTTTTGATGTTCAAATTGATTTGATTTGCGATAAAACAGGACTCTTAAATTGGTATAAGTCTAGGGACAGTTGGGGTCAGGGTTGACAACATGCATATGTGAGTTCTTAGTATTTGATGTTGACGTCATTCTTAAAGCTCATGTGAAAAGGTGGTAGTTTTGGGTTTTTTCACTGTGTGATGTTAATGTCTTCGTCCAAGATCATCTCTGAAAATGTTTCCAATGCAATCATATTGTTATAATCAGCCCACTTCTCATATGGAAACTTTTTTAGCTGACTGGTTAGCTAGGACAATAATTTTTTCCCTACCCGGGTTGGAGGGAGTCTCCGCCTGCCCATAACTGTCATGTTATTAGGACAGCATGTGTGAGAAAAAATCATAGACATAGGATGAAATAAAAGATCTATCAAGCAATAAAAAATTGGTCAGAGAAAAGATTCATTTAAAAACACAATTAATGATGCTTGATACATGGTAACATGACACCTATGGATAGGAGGAAGTTCCCTCCTAACCAGCCAGGAGGAAATTATTGTCGGATTAACTATATCTATTTTGGTGTCATGAGCTGAATCAAAATTGCCTCATGAAGAATGAGAATGTCTGACAGACATTGCATTCATCAAGCTGGACTAGTGAGAGTGGGAAATGCTGTGTTTTCTTCTTATTTTTTTTAGAGAGGCTACCAATATGAACATACGTGTATCTGCATATGTTTTGCCGTCCAGATCCCTATGAATTTACCTGTTTTTGGCTGGATAGAGAAAAAATAGAAGAGGAAAGATCATTAAAGGTTTTTTTTTTCCCCATCAAATAAAACAAGTCTTTACAATCTCTATTCTCTTCATTATATAATTCTCTTTGTTTCTCCCGTGTCTTGAATTCAATGAAGAGAATTTAATTTTCACTTGTGTATTAGGTTACAATTGTTTTTAAAGAGTGGCCTTGCTTAATAACTTTTGCTGTTATTAAACAAATTATTAACAGAACTTGGCAAAATGTCAGTTGATGTTGTACAACTAATCAAACAGAATCTACTTTTAATAGTGAAACCTTATGTAAACTGCAATGAAAAATTTTGAGGATAGGGACCCAGATGACCCATAAGAAACAGCAGACAACTGTTGATGTAAGTTCATAGCTGTTATAAAATAGAAATGAAATGAGTAAATGTTCCAAGACATTAGTTGAGCTGCTTTCAGTTTTTATTTACATTTACTTCTTGTAGTTGAGATGGTAGAAAGCAAGGGAAAATTCAAAGGATTGCTGATTCTTAGCCCCCTCATAGTCTGACTGTTTGCTGTCAAATTTATCATTTTAGATAAGCAAGTGAGAATAAACTTTCCCAAGTTAATACTGCTTCGCACCCCCCCCCCCTGTTTCAAGAGCATACATGCATGAATTGATTTAAATATTAGTTTGTTTGAATTTTGGGGTATAATGTTGTACTGTTTTATGATGCAAAAAAAGAAAACTCATCCTCACCAATCAGATGAGGTGTCTTACTTGTTGACAAATAATTGTTTGATCAGTGGTGAATTTTGAACAAAATTCTAGGAGGGGCAAGAACATGGCTAAATGTAGAGGCTGTATCAACACTCAATTCTTTTCATTTCAGTTTTGGATCCATTAATTCAATTTGGTCAAAACTAAAAAATAAGATCAATAAGTTAAATATTTAAAATTTTCTATTTAATTTTGATGATCAAATATAGTGAGTACCTTTGAAAAATGTAAACATAAATGTGTGTAACTGTTCAAAAAGGTAAGCATACTCGAGGAGGCTGTTCCTGTCTCTTGTCTCTACAAGGATGTGCCATTGGGTGTGATTTCTCTCGAATTGCATGGCTATTATATTTTGTAAGGATTAGGTCAACATGATTTGCAGTAATTTGAAGCGGGAAATATGCCAGTTTCCACCAGGATGGCTGGGATTGCCTATCAGATAAAATAAAAGAACAGACATTATTCAGTGGAGAATTTTTGCTTTCCATATGTCTTCCACAATATCTGGCCATTTTTCCTTAATCCTGTATTGCTTTAACCTGTTGTACTGCACATGTCCTAACAGATAAAGAGTGGAGGATACATTGCAATTTCTCAAGATTAATTGTTATGTTGTCGACCTAATCCTATCATGAACCTCCCTGAAGTTTTTTGACTTACCATCTTCCACCTGCATCTTGTCCTTTAAATTTTTTATTTTCCTTCCAATACATGTTGCGGCTGCATAAGGTGGTTGAAGAAAAGTATGATATCTTAATTAGGACCAAATTTCTCTCTCTGTAATTTTGGTACTTTCAAATAGTTGTCTATTATCAAGAGAACTTACGAAATTTACTTGTTTTATTTTGGTTTATTGAACAATCTCTTTCTTTTCCTGCAACTTGCATTTTCTCCCTTAATTCTAAAACGTATTGCTATGTTAATTGAATTTGTGTATTCATACTAGGTGGTGAACAGATGCACTAAAATACCATCTCATAAAAACATAAGGCTTTGAATTAGCAATAACTGTCAGTAAGAATTCTGATCAGTGAACCTAGTTTTTGGAAGAGCCTGGAGGCTGCAAAAGTAGTTAATGGTGCTTCATACTATGTTAAACTAGAAGTTGTTGATGCCATGTTAAACCTAGAGAATGGCTAATGATTCACATCTTTCTGTATGCAAATCCTCCAAGATTGTTGTCCAACACTTGCCATGCTATAGCTTTTTCATTTATCTTGATGTGCATGCTGATTTCCTTAATTCCTCTGTTTCAAGAAGCGACTTGGTTTATTGTTGTTTTCTCGTTCTAAGTATCCATGATGGAATTTTGTTTATGTTAGCGGAGATGATGATGCTTGTTTTGGTTTGGGGCAGGGGTTGGTTCACTTGGGAAATCTATTTCAGAAGTTGAGTAACAAGTAATTCTTGTTTGAGATATCAGTTATAGAATGCTTTGTTTTGATTGGCAGGATGATTTGACGACTACTCTAGTCCATCAGTGTCGGCAGTCACAATTGACTGTGCAAAGAATCATTGAGAAGGCTGGAGATAATGAGGCCCTGCTTTTTGAAGCTTTGAATGTGAATGACGAGATCCAGAAAGTTCTCTCCAAGTATGAAGAGTTAAAAGCCCCATCAGTGGTTCCAGTTATACCTGAACCTGCTATGATTCCTGTTGCTGTCGAGCCTGATTCACCCGTTTATGTGAAAGAAGATGCGTTGGTCAGGAAACCTGCAGGTTCACGAGGTGGGACTCATGGAGGGAGCAATGATGACATGATGGATGATCTTGATGAAATGATCTTTGGTAAGAAGGGTGGGGGTACATCCCAAGTTGTGCATGACCCAAAGAAACAGCAATCTTCTAAAGACGACCTCATAACCTTCTAAGCAACACTATACCAGGCTATTTAGGTGCTGATCACAAATTGAGTTTGAATTGAATTTTAAATGGTTATTGCATTCATAAAAAGTGGGTTGTGGCTTCTCTTTTGCATGGTACTTCCATTGTTTTATGTATATTTTCTGTTTTCTGTAAGTTGTTCATGCTTGGATTTCGCTATACAATTTGCTTTTGGGAGTTTGTCCGGTGAGATTGTATGTATTTTACACGCATTATTATGCTCTTCCAATAATTTTGTTGCTGCTTCTATGTGCTGTCATAACTCATTTTTTATCTCCTCAATTTCTTAAAACTTAAAAAAATTTTATTTTTAACTTTTTGAAAGATTCGCAATTTCATGAATTATTGAAAATAGAAACAAAGGTCTAGAATCTCTTTGCCCCGTGCTATACCCACATTTTTTTTTCCAGTATGGAGATCATCTCGCGTCTTCTTATTCATATCATCAAATTTTAATCCTTGAAACTTTGCCTTTTGGTGTTTTGTTTTGTTGGTGCTCGTTATCCACTGTCACTATTTGCTCATTTGGAGGTATGCATGCATTTCATTTTTATTTCTCAAGTTACATTGGTTGATGAATAATAGTTTGGTAGAGAAAAAATCTTCACTGCCTCTGCACACACGGAAAGAAGAAGAACAATGCTGTTTAAAATAACATTGTTTAATCTTTTGTTTTTGGAAGAAAAGAAAATGAATTTGGGAATAACCCAAAAATAGCATTGTTTAATCTTTTGTTTTTGGAAGAAAAGAAAATGAATTTGGGGATAACTCAAAAATAAATTATAACAGTTGCTATCTATTTACAATGCTTATAGAATAAAGACTTTGTATAATAAGTTTTGTAAAGATAAACAAAACTGAATTTTCAAAATTGACATTCTCAGAACTTGGTTGATCTGAAAGGAACAAGGATCGAGTTATAGTGTGTTTTTATTTTTAAGAGATTATCTACTTCAACTCTCTTTTCTAGCTGTCAAAATTCTCGAGTAGATTAGGGGTATAGTTCCTAGTTAACAATATGTAAATTAGACTAAACATCTAAGAATAAGGAAGGGGATCCTAAAAAGTACATCATGACATCCATTGTGCTCTATTTTATTTATTATGATAGATAAGTTTTTTGACGTAGAATCAGCTCTACAGTTAGTAACTGACAAGTGAGCTCTCAAAGCTCCAAACTAGTGGCAATTGAGATTTTTGGAAGAAAGCTATTCTTTCTTATCTTCGCTTGACCTCCTATATTTACCCCAGAAATGGCTTTTTTTATTTTTTCTATCATATCTTGTATACATTAGGTTTAGAACTCAAACATAGCTAGATCACTCAGAGAAGAAGTTTTTGTTTTTATTAGGAATGACAGAGATACTAGTTTCTAGCATAATGTATGGTTAGAGAATTCTTATCTTGCAGTCCAATTCCCTAGAATCTTTATTATTTATAAGGACCATGTCTTTTATGTTTCTAAATGGTTATGTACGATTGCTTTTGATGGATATTGAATTTTAAAAAGAGGAGAGCTCTAAAAGGAAAAAAGATCAGGTCATTTAAGAATCTATTTATTAAATTGTCTTGCGTGGTACTAGATTATGAGATTGATGATAAAATAATCTTGAAACCTAATTCTAACATGGATTATTTAGTCAAATCCATGTGTGGTATGTTATCATCTCCGTGATAGATTAATTTATGCAATTCTTTTAATAATAAATAGCCTGATTATGATATCTTTTTTTAATATTAACTAGACTGTTTATATGGATCAAAGCCTTTTTTTTTTCTTATTGTGCCATTGACTTATTAATTTCGGTGAATGGTTTGGTCTAATGGTCAAATATCAAGTGTTCTAGACCTCCCATTTCATAACACTCACTTGAACCATACATTCTAAAGTAGAATGTTGATGACTTGTCTATTGGCAAACCTGGCCTTACTGGTATGGACCATGGAGATTTCATGAACTTTTCATCTTTATATTTTGTTTATCCTTATTGTTGCGCTATTTATCTTTTTGTAATGTTTTGTGTGAGGCTAATCATATGATAGATAGCTTTGTAAAACAAGGTGTGAATAGAATATGTGACTTTATGACTTGAATTTGATTGCCTCTTATCATGATGTAGTGTCTCTAATACTATATATGAAGTTTTGGTACTTAAAATTATCCTTATTCTATGTTTCAATTTTGAGTCTTAGTTTTGGATGTCTTTGTGAATTTATGATATCACAACTTTGATGATTTTTCATATATGTTGTCATTATGTGTTGCAAATTTATCTTTTATTTTATTTCACCTTTAATAAGTGTTGTTATGCTTGTGCTTTTATATATATATATAAAAGATAGTAAGCCTTTTATTATTATTATTATTATTATTATTATTAACATGAATTATAGGATGTATGGATGGAGTAGAATTAGAAAGCAATGCAGGGTTTTAATAATGGTAAACAAGGGTTCGTTTAGGAATTTAAAGAGTTGTGATGAATATTTCAATTAGTTTCTTGCAATTTAGCAGCAACAACTTCTTTTAGAATTTTACATCTCATTATTTTTTTTGGAACTTACAGCTCATGTTTAAGGCTACTAATAAAGCAACTTATAACATAATCCTTAAGTTGGTAAAAAAATGCATCTTCTAAGATAAGATTATGCCTTCTTAATTTGCTTGAGATTTATTAACTTAGTGATTGGATCATGAAATACCATAGCTCCAAACCTAATTCTCATAGCATCTATATACTCGTCCTATTTCACAAGAGCATTATCTCAATGCATTTTGAAGAGCTTCATCTTCTAAATTAATTGAAGTTAAATTTACCATAACCTTTTACACATCTAAACTCCAATGCCTTAAAACCTTCAGTGAAAATTCTTGGAAACTCTTATTGGGACATTTTTATTTTAATATAGTATCCCGGACCTTTTACTTATTCTTATATAACTATTGTTCAAGAACTCATTATTAATTTCTCCATCATGGGAATCATAACAGCATTAGTAGATCTATGAACTCCAACTTTTCAATTATCATTCTTTTCTTTTGTTGGATTACTTCTAAGTTCACAAACCAATTAGTTTATCTCATCAATTTTATAATTGTGTTGCAAAACCATATCATCACATTTCTTATACAGGTTTAAAATTACCTTTACAAAATTCTTGATTGATATTTTTAATCTTCTAATCTTCTCAAAATCACTAGATCTTGCTCAATTAATCACTTTTCCATAGGTTTCAAAAGTTACTCAGCTAATAATTGATACAAGATTTGAAATGATTATTTAATAGATAAAAGTTGCGAAGTAGTTAAGAATTAAGAGAAAAACAATTTAGAAATTTAAGAGAAAGAGAAAGAAGAACATAAAGAAAGAAATAACTAAAACTTTATTGAAACCCAATCTATCTTACAATCTCCTAATGAGTACTTGATTTATCAATTTTTAATTTTTATGATTGAGTTTAGATTTGCAACCTCACTTTTAGTCTACTTGTTGCTTAAACAATGTTTTGATAATATAAATATATTAATTAGTAATAATTAGTTAGTGTGTTCATGCTATACTACGGGCAAGGGACATGCTTAAATTAAACACAAATGTGAATGCCAATTAAATTTTGGTTTCATTTTTTCAAAGTTAAAAACTATTACTTTAAAAGGAAAAAACGTGTAAGGGCATGATATAATAAATTACTATATACGAAAAGGGATGAAATGCAATTAGATAGTGTTGATGATAATGAAAGATTTAAGGTAACTTGATCTTTAAAATTAGAAACTAAAGATAATAGCATATTAAAATTTAGTAGTGTATGGGAAAGAAAGGGTAGCAAAATAACATTAGCAATGTCAATTCAGCTGAAACGTAATAGAAAAAGCATAAGCGGAGCCTATAAACAATAAACCAAGTTAAAAAATGGAAAAGCTTGCAAGCATGAACCTTCCAACATTTGTTTTCTTGTATGGAATTCTTGCTTAAGATTTTATACAATTTTAACAACAATTAATTTACCAACAACAACAAAAACTGAGAAATTTATGATGAATGAGAAATGTTTTAGGTTTTTTTCCTTTAAGTTAGGTGGTAAAGTAACCATAGAATATATAGCACTCTACTTTAATAAGAAAAAGAAAAGGTGTTTGTAAGTAAATGGGTCATTAATAGTTGAAGGTTAGGCTGAAAGAGTAGTTGGATGATCTAATGTAAGAGGTAGTAATGATGACAAACAAACCTTTTTTAAAGGTTGGGTGGATAGTTTCTACTTCTTTGATCAAGTAATAGGAGTATCAAGGTTTGCTAGTAGTATCATTTATCAAGCAGGTTTCTTTGTGTCGGTGACCATGACATGTTAGTTTTATAGAGAAGATTAAGGCATGAAAAGATTAAAAAGGTTAGTTTGGTTGGCACTTTATTGGATTATACAATACATTAAAACTTAGAATATTCAAAATGAATTTATAGATCATTGAAATGCAACATGGAAAATTGAAAAAGATGCATTTGAAATTAGAGCGAGGTATTTTATGCATGGATAATGGAAATGTCACATGGAAAATTAAAAGATTAAGTTTTTGGAGGAAAATTTAATTCCCAATAGTGTTTTGAGCCTGAAGGGAAATATAGCTTCCTATTTTTTTTATATAAAAAACGATCTTTCTTTGAATAAGTTTAACATGAAAAGGTAGTATCTTTTAAAAAGCCTTGCACAACAATAATTTGTTCTTGACATACTAGAGTTGAAAGGGTGTTTTATGATCTAGATGTTAGGTTTAGAAGATGACGCGTCAATGTTTGTTTATGGCATAACAAGCTTTTCAAGAGTATGTTGATGATGATAAGGCTATATAATCTCAAGATTGTTATAAAAAAAACATTGTTAGTCAATATATCTTATCTATTAATAGTTGATTTGAAGATATCAAAGTGAATCTAAAAACACTCTTGAATTGTTTTGATTTTTTAATAGGAGTGAAGATTGTCAGACCTGACATCACGACGACTCATTCTTTTTCCTATATAAAAAAAAGATTTTTTTTTTGTTTTGAAAGGGAGGAAAAGGTCTTATGTTAAAAAAAGGTCGTCACATGGTATTATAGTTACTAGGTATCCTAACTAGTCTTCAGAGTTTTGAGGTACGTGATTGATTATGCTAAAGAAAAAATACTATCACCCAAAAGCATCATATTTAAGGTAAGCTGCATTGTTATTTTTCTTCTATTCCTAATAAGTTTGTTGTGCCTCACCCACCAATGATCTATCTATAGGGATTAGAATGAGTATACTATAATGAGTTAAACCTTGGGTGGATGTTTAGGCTTAAGTTTATAAATTTTAAAATTCAAGTCATATTATCCACTCCCAATTAATATCATTCATTCATTTTGATAAAAATTAGTAAAATTGACCTATGTACAACCAATTGTTCCTAATCAAAACATGTGACCATTAATGGTCTATCAAGTGATCTTAGAGAATAATTGGATGAGCCTATATTAGGCTCATTGAACTTGGCTTCAATCCAAAGAGAGATGGTGCCAAACATTTGTTTATGTATCTAAGATCCATGGACAACAACCCGTGAAGGTTCGCTTATTCTATGGTGAAGATATAGTTGCATTTTATTGAAAGAAGTTTTATACCCCAGTCCTAAACATCTAAAATGTGATCTTTATAGGTTTATTACTCATAATAAGCTTCTTTGGTATGAATATCTCATTTGGATTAAATTTGGACAATGACCTTCATTAATTCATTTGCCCTAAGATGTGTAGATATATTTAATAATCACATATGCAATTCAATTTCAGGGTATTGCCTTAAATACCATGAGTGAATAACAATAAAAAAAAAATTGATTTTGATATTTTAGCAAAAATGATTAAAAAAAGGGAAATGTTTTGAAAGATTTTGAATGTCAGCCCATAAAGTCCTTGTAATGTGGGCTGAAACCTTGGTGGATTTTATAAACAACTTGTAAAACCTAGTACAAATGTATATGTGAGCATGAACATTATCCTTTTATGTAAAAATAAACACACCCATGCATAAATAACACAAAGAGATGACCAGGAACATCAAACATAAGCAAGATGTAAACTTTGAAAGATTGAACCTAGATGTGCAAAAACCAAAAAGACTTGAAAATACATTGAATACATCTACAATACATGTTCATCCATAAAACACATCATGTTAGAAAACACGCAAACAAATTCATGTGGATATGCACAACCATTCTCAAAGTTTATTCAAACCAAAAAATTTCATCACAACACATCCAAACTAGCAATAAATCAAAATTTCAAAGTGGATGAGTTGGACCAAAAAAGGTTGAAACATTAGGTGGCAGTGGCGAAATAGTGATTGAACAATGTTGTAAAAGTTAGCAGTGACAACTTGATTTGTGTAACGTCTTTCTGGTTACTGGAGAAGAGAGATGGTACATGGATGGGTTCATAGGTTACACCATTTTCTTTTTCTCTTCGTAGCGGTGTAAGTCATTGCCGGATCATAAGAAGAGATCAATGGCCGAATAGTTTCAGCTTTTTTTTCCCCTGATGCTGTCTTTTTTGGATAGCCTTGATGTTGTCCTGTCCATAAAACATATCATGTTGAAAAATACGCAAATAAATCCAAGTGTCCATATACACAATCAATCTCAAAGTTTGTTCAAACCCAAGAATTTCATCACAACACACATGTAAACCAACAATAAACTATAATAATTATTCATAAAATATTTAGGATTTGAAATGGATCTTTCAGAGTGGATGAGGTGGGCCAAAAAAAGCTAAAACAATAGGTGACAATGGCAAAACAATAGTGGAAAAATATTGTAAAAGTTGACAGTGATAGCTTAGCTTACATCACGTCTTTCTAGTTATTGAAGAAAAGAGGTGGCGTATGGATGGGTCCAAAGGTTGCACCACTTCCTTCTCTTTTTTGTGGTGATGGCAGTGTAAATCATTGTTGTTTAGAGGAGAATGTCGATAGCTAAGCAGTTGACCTTTTTTGCCCTTGATGTTATCTTTTATAAACAACCTTGATTACAATGTGTCGTCAGACTTAATGGCAGGGAATGGTAGCACGGAGACCACTTCGCAGGTTATACCACCTTATCTTCTTCCTAATAGTGGTAGCAGTGTTAAGTCACTGCCATCTGACAAGGGAGAGTTGTGGCTTAAAAGCTTTATTGGTCAATCGTTTCTCTCTCTAATAGCTTCTCTTTCTTTTTTTTATGGTGTTTCTCAATTAAAGAAAGCCATGGAAGTTGGTCAGATGATGTGGAGATATGAGAGAGAGGTTAGGGTTGTTGTGATAGCCAAAATGATGGTGGTTAGCCAAAATACAGTGAGGAAAGTCTAGGGTTCTTGGTTTTGTTTTTGGGTTTTTTTTTGTGGGAGAGAAGTTATAAGGGTTTATTTTTCAACTCTTCAATGGTGGCTAAGGTTTTGTGATGTGCTTCCCTTAGGTTTGCAACATTATACCCATTAATCACAATGCAATCAACTTTGAACCTAAAGGATGCAGCATTTTATTAGAGAATAAGGAACAAATGTTGACAATAAAAAAAAATAAATGAGTTTGTCAATAATATTGCAATGAAGCAAAATCTGATAAAATCTATATATCAAATTTCCTTGATGAAAAAAGTACAAAGAAAACAAAACAATGCTAAGATTTTTTTGTTTAAATGATTACAAAGTTGAGAGTTAAACATGAATTGCATAGAAACCTTTTTTTAATGATTAGAAATAGAACAATAATAAATATGAACAATTTTTTTATGAGAAATTAAACGTACAAATTTTACAGAACATTAATGGAAGGAAAGAGAGGGAAGTAAAAGGTATGGAACATTATCTTAATAATGAGACCAATTAGTTATAGAGCATTGTGTAAAAGTTGAATGCAGCTTTTTGAAGGTCGGTTGGCAATTGTTTCAGTTTGTTAATTAGTTTGATAATTAATGATATCCCTAAAAAAATCCAAATATAGCTTAGAAATAAGATTTATATGTTAGATAATCAATTAATTTTTAATCTTTAATCCCATGGTTAATGCATTAAGCAACCTATAATAAAGGTCAGCATCAGCAGATAAGTAGCCTTGTAATGAAGTTAAATGGAAAGGCAATCTTAAAAGCAGTCAACGGTAAAAAAAAAAATATCTGAAGGAAAGCTAAGAGAGCGAGGCAACCGTTTCTAGTAGAATTGGTCGAATAACTTGTTTGAGCTTGGTGAAATCAAGCTAAGAAAAAGAACCGAGTCAAAGAAAGGGAAAAATGAGTTGGGAATACAAATTGGGCACTCTAGAAATACAAGAAGCAATCTGACACTAGGTTTGTTCTTTCCGATCTCTACGAATTTCACCGCTCCACCGGAAATTCCCTCTGCCCCTACCGTACTCCAACTTGGCAGTTTCCACCGCCTGCCCAGGGTTGAGCCCTGGGATTTGACGGCAAACTTAAAAAGCCACCTACAAACGCTTTACGCCCAATCATTCCGGATAACGCTTGCATCCTCTGTATTAACGCGACTGCGGGCACAGAGTTAGCCGATGCTTATTCCCCAGATATCGTCATTACTTCTTCTCCGGGAAAAGAAGTTCACGACCAGTAGGCCTTCTACCTCCACGCGGCATTGCTCCGTCAAGCTTTTGCCCATTGCGAAAAATTCCCCACTGCTGCCTCCCGTAGGAGTCTGGGCCGTGTCTCAATCTCAGTGTGGCTGATCATCCTCTCGAACCAGCTACTGATCATCGCCTTGGTAAGCTATTGACTCACCAACTAGCTAATCAGATGCGAGCCCCTCCTCGGGCGGATTCCTCCTTTTGCTCCTCAGCCTACGAGGTATTAGCAGTCGTTTCCAGCTGTTGTTGCCCTCCCAAAGGCACGTTCTTACGCGTTACTCACCCGTCCGCCACTGGAAACACCACTTCCCATCCGACTTGCATTTGTTAAGCATGCCGCTAGCATTCATCCTGAGCCAAGATCGAACTCTCCATGAGATTCTTAGTTGCATTACTTATAACTTCCTTGTTCGTAGACAAAGCTAATTCGGAATTGTCTTTCAGTTCAAGGCTTGTATCCATACGCTTCATGTTCGCTTAGAGTTCGCTCCAAAAAATATAACCATCCCCTCACGTCAATCCCACGAGCCTCTTATCCATTCTCATTCGATCACTACGGATATAGAGAATGCAAGCGTTATCCAAAATGATTGGGCGTAAAGCATCTGTAGGTGGCTCTTTAAGTGGGATGAAGGTAAAAGTGGGATGAAGGTAGAAAACTAAGGAGAAGCGGATAAAAAAACAATAAAAATAATACCAGGAAAACCTCGAACATCAATCGATAGAAGAAAAAAAAAGAGAGCTAAGCTAAAAGCGGAAGCAGCAAACAGTCCAAGGCCAGAGTGGACATTCTAAATGTAAAAAATCAGAGTGGGCAGTGACAACAAAAGCGAACAAAAACAACTGGAAAGAGAGAAGCAAGAATCATAAATAATGGAGGTAAATAGGATAAAAAATGAGGAGCAAAAGGCAGAACAAACGCAAAACAAATCAACAAAAAGCTATGCCAGCAATGAAAAAGATGATTTTTCTCCCCGGTGAGTAAAAAGATGAAAATAGGGAAGAAATTGAATTGTTAAAGGCAAATTGTACTTAGCAAACAAACAAATCGCAATTACGTGTAGAATGCAGCATGCCTACAACCAAAAAATTGCTGGGAAAATGAAACCGAGAAAAAAGAACGAGTTTTTGGGACCAAACATAAATCAAACAACATGCATCAAGAAGGGAAACTAAAAAAGACAAAATAAAATAAAGAGCAAGAAACCTCGACCATCAAAGTTAACAGAGGAAAATAAAAAATAAATAAATAAATAAAAAACACCCTCCATAGCAGGTGAAAGCAGCAACTTGGAGCATGCCATCAAGACATCAAATCCCAATAGTCTCAACAAAGCAGAGCAAGTTGACAACAACTGAAATGTAAGGTTCATGTTTTAAAAAAAGACAAACAAGCTTAAAAATGGGTGATGAAAGGGGAAAAAAAAGGCCTAGAGAACAATAAAAAAAACACCTCTCTTCACAATGAGAAAACTAAGTGTTTTTCCCCTAAAAAAGGATGGGCAAAGAACCAAGCAACCAAGATAAAAACCACCTATAAAAATGCATCCATGAAAGAGAAGGATACAGTGACAAAAGGTAAGGAATTACTGACAAACCAACAAATCACAGTAGCCAGTGTTTAACGCAGCAGACCTACACACAAAAAGAATGTAGGGAAAAGGAATCGAGAAAAAAGAAAGCGTGAATTGCAAGATTAAATGCAGATCAAGCAGCACGTATCAAGGAAAAAAAGATATTAAATGACATGGGAAAAAGATGAAAAACGGTAAGAAGTCTCCCGTAGAGAAGCTTAAAAAAAAAAAAAAAAACTCTTAAGGCAAACAAAAGCAGATATCCATTCCAGATCTAGAGTAGACAATCTAAACCTCCAAAAACAAAAACAGATAGCAATGCAGCAAAGCTGACCAATGACAGCTGAAAAGCATGGAGCAAGCTTCATGAATAACAGAGATGGATAGAATAAGAAATGAGGAACAAACAAATCACCCAAAAAAAAAAAAACCCTCAATTAATAATGAGACGACTAAGCGCTTCCCACTTAAAACATAATGAACAAAGGATCAAGTGCCCAAGATAATAATCGTCCAGTAAAGATGCATCAATGAAAGATAAGGCAACAATGATGAAAGTAGAGAAATAGAACTGGTGCAGGCAACTTTACCTAGGAAGCTAAAAAATCTTTAGCACAGAATGCATTAAGCCCAAGCCTCCAAAAATGCAGAGTAAAGGCAATCCAAAAGAAAAGAAAAGGTAAGAACAGAATAAATGGAGGCACCTGACACTATGATGTTTAGGCAAGATTCGTCGCAATCATAGAAATTGAAAAAAACAATCGCCAAAGTGGCAGATAATAAATGGAAAAGAACACGTCAAAAAACAAAAAAGTGAGCTTTGGGAGAAGCAACAATCAAAAACTGAATTAAAAAAGGCAAAAAGGCAGGAACAAGGAGAATAAACGGTTTGACCGCTGGACCGGTACAAGTTTTAGAGCAATGCCCTACACTCCTCATCAGAATTTCATTACTAGTCAGAATTTGAATACTCAAGCTATACCGAGTCACTAGGGATAACCTGAGAAATCATGATTCTATTACCTTAGAAATTATTTTTAAAGAAAAAAACATCTAAATAGTCATTTAATCCTTCTAAACATAAATCTAAGCTCAGAAGCCACTTATAAACAACCAATCAATGCAGAATCCAAATGGAAACATTTTAGATTTAAAAATTCAAAACAGCATATCGGACTATTCTAAAAAAATAGTTTGATTTTGGTATCTATAAATTCATCACAACTTTCATTTAATAGTTGCTTGTATTAAATTCAAAGCACTATCTCTTTTCTCTTCCTCTTTTCTATTTATTTTCCTCATTTTTTATGATTTTTAGTTTTACACTTAATTTTTTTTGTTTAATCAAATTCAATGATCAAAAATAATCTTACACAAAATCAACAAGGATGGATAATGTGAAGGCCATGACTTGAAAAAAAATGAATCAGAGATTCTTATACTCTTTACACTACCTAAGTAAATCAAAGATTCCTCTGCAATACAAATTCTTCAATAGCTGGATTTAAAAGGGAGAAAATTGAAAAATTCCCAGATCTTGCTGAAAGATCTTTAACACAAATCGATATTCATTATCCACTGCCGTTCCATATAGTTAAAATATAAAATAACCATGAAAAACTTACATGCCAACATACTCGTATGGGTGCAAACAAGAATCACTTTAAATATGTGAGTGAGAGATCTTAGCCTTGCATTATCAAAGAACCGGGACTGTAAAGTTGGCACGTTTACAATCACAAGCACATACACTTCTAGACTCTTTCACCACACGCTGTGATCTCCGTGTGTGAAGCCTGATGTTCACCAGTTTACCAGCCATCTGTTTGCATACGAGATGAAAATGAAACATGTCCTCAAACTTCAACTAAAGACACTATCATTTTCAAACAATTTTTACAGGCATTATGCTCTTGTAATAATGGACAGTAATTTTAAAAACTTGAGGGGACAACTATCTAAAACAACAGCAGAATTGCTTGAGGACACAAAAATGGTGAATCTCTCCTGCATCTTGTCAAAATAAAGCAATAATTATGCTCTTTTGTTTCTTGTGATCTTTTGAGCAAATAGAAAAAGGTCATGATTGCGCAACAAAAGGAGATTTTTATGTATGAGTACACTTGTTAATTGAGCAGACATGGACTTACTCACACAACATTTTGAAAAATGGCTACAGTTAGTTAAATAATTACTGCTGTAGGAATAGCCACAAACTGCAAGATTTTCTGTTCCTTTTTTTTTTTCTCACAAAACTGGTTTTAACAAAAATGAGGATAGTTTGCCAAAAACCCTGCTGAACAGGAGCACAGGTCAAATAAGCATATAAAGCAACAAGTTACTGAAATAAATAACGCTATCAGAAAAAAGAAGAATAGCATAAATTTTTATATCAATCAATATTGAAAGCATGCCTGCCATAATTATTAGCAATCCACACAAATATACATGCATATATATATATATATATATATATATATATATATATATATAGGTATGAAAGCAGTAAGACTTTTTCAGTGAGAGAGAGTAACAAACCATTCTCCAAACCAAATCTTCAGGTCCTAGTGGTAGAGCTGGACTGGAATAAATAAAGTGCCTTGAATACTGAAAGAAATGGAAGTATAAGAAACAGTTGCGTCAGATACATTACAAAAATATAAAGATTAATAAAATAAAACTTAATACAAAGAGAACTAATAAGCAAAGAGATGTGTAACTAAACAAATGTAGAAAACAAAGAAAAGTTTTCGCTGAGGTATTAATGACTTGAATACAGGCAAAAAAGATTACAGAGGCCCAAAGAAAGAATAATCAGCATTTAGTTGCCTCCACTTGTATAAGGGAAAATAAATGCTTAAATATCATCTTTCCCTACTCCAATTTAATCTTTGAAAAGTGAGTACGAATAATTAAGGCCAAGTTTGTTTTATGAAAATCATTTTCCAAACTTTCTCATGTTTGTTACCATTAGAAAAGTTGATCAATGAAAAACACTTTTTGGTCAAAGAAAAATTTAACTTAATTTCTAAAAAAGTGTTTACCTTTTATTTTAGATAGAATACACTTTCCAAAAGTTGCAACTAAAAATAAAGTGAAATGACTAAATTATCATTAAAAGCAAAATTTGTTAAACTAATGTTCAGGAGCTTTTTCATTATTTCATCCTTTTTTTATTGTAATTATCAAGTAGACTCGAGGGCAATATGGTATTTTGATATATATAAAATATTATTTTAAAAAAATTGGTTGGCACATGTCATGCCCACGCCACCATATAGGACACACCCGTGCTTTTTGGACAACGCATGCAATGCCTCTCATCAACCAAATGCTGGCTTCCAGAGCAGCACTTGAAGCATCTCACCGAGTTCTTCCCAATGGGGCGGCACGTCAATTGAGCCTCAACTGCTTTTTTTATTCTCCCTCCTCTTCTCTCTCATCTCCTCGAAAAAATTATAAAATACTTGGATCATCAACCTTTTTATTGCTATATATTTTTTTTTGAATTTTTTTTATATTTATTTTTCAATTTCATCCTTTAGAAAGTCACTGAGCTTTTGGTGTCATCTCCGCTAGCTCAAGAAAGCACCACCAAAGTTGATTACTTACAACAAAACTCCAAGAGAAAGGCATATACCTAAAAGATTCTATCATAGGGTTTCCCCTATTATCATGCTAATTTGTTTTGACTTTGGTTTTATTTCATTTGGAAAGTGAGGGGAATTTTGACTTAAATTAATATGAAAAACCGAAGCCAATTCATGGGCATTCCTATTTAGAATAAAGGAGGACAAGAAAGCCTACTCCCGACAATGAAAGAAAAAACAGGAAGACCAAAAATGATAAATAGACTACTACCATGGTAAGAGCTCATTGGAATGTCATGCCTAGAAAGAAGTCAATGTTTAATTTGGGCTAAGAAAGGAGAATCCCAAATTAGCTCCTTTTTTAAAATTAAATTAAAGCATCACTTTCACGGTCATTTTACCATACCCTTCACTCCATAAGATAGAGGAAGGCAACCTTTTTGATTGACATGCACCATCCAGTTCAACCTCGGTCTCCTTTCTCTTATGCTATAGCCAAGTCTCCATCTTTCAATCTTTTCTTCTCATCGAAGGGTTAGTCTCGATATCCAAACATTTGTTTAATCCGTGAGCAAGGCACGCGTTATAGATGAAGGTAAATCTAGCTTTCTTCATTTTCGCCTCAGTAGTCTCCACGCGTTTTCTTAGCCAGGTTACAACTCAAGAGTTGGATCAAACATTCCCACCGAAAATATTAAACGCAATATGTAGGGCTTGTGCAAAATAAGAATCGAGAAACCTATGGCTACTCTTTGATCGGGTTAGAAAGACTTTCAATCACTTTACCTTGGTAATTCTCAAAGGAATTTGATTTAATTTAATTTTTATATCAACTTATATATTCATTCTTTTTATTGTTATTTGTTTTTCTCGTCTTTTTTTTAATTGAAATTTTTTTATTTATTAGATTTGATCCTCATTTTTTTTATTGTTATTTAGTTTATTTGGAATAATTTATAAAATTGAATTTTTTTTTCAACTTCATCCTCCAACCTTTTTTTATGTCAGGTTTGGCCCTCATTTTTTTTATTGCTATTGTTTTATTTGAAATAATTTATGAAATAGAATTTTTTTCAATTTCATCTTCCAACTTTTTCATCTGTCAAACTTGGTACCCATCATTTTAATAAACTTGAACAAAAAAATATTAATAACTTATTTTCTATGATACTACCACACATCATAAAATAATCCATTTTTCATGAATCCATTTTCCATAGAAACCACTTTCCAAAAAAACAACTTTTGGCATACAAACAGGGCCTAAATCATTTTCCAGGGTCCAAATGGCACCTAAGGGTTCAACGTGTCCAAAAATGCATGTTCACCCAACCATTTTAGCACATGCCACCAAAGCTACAATAGCACAGTGGGTAATAAAGGGTTGGTTGGGAAGGTATTTCGTAGGTTTGGTTATTTCAATTGGCAAAAGAACTATGAAAATCAAGATATCATTCACTTGTACAATCAAACAACAACAAAAATAAAAGAAATCTGAAATTATGTAAACTTTAATAGAGTCACAAACCTTGGCAAGGTTTCTTTGCATTCCCCGAATTTGAGCAAGGCTAATGCCTTTCAAGAATTTTAATAGCCAACCTGGTTGTACAGCATCACTGGAAGAAACAAATAAAGCTATCTGCATAGCAAGGGAAAGGGTTGGAGGCCTCGTCAATTACCCGATATATAGTTTTTGGGTGGGCCGTTTATTTTAAAGTTATAGTTTTTGGGTGAGCCGTTTATTTTAAAGTTAGCAACATAACACAAATCAGCTACAACTTCTCATTTTCCAAATCAGCTTTATATATGTTTGTAAAAATCTAATCCATCAAAATTGCAAACACTAAGACAAAAAAACAGCATCTTTTATTTTCTTCTCACAGTCGTTATCTGAAATAAATTAGATATATATAATAAAATTCACCAAAAGATTGTTTGTGTCCCCACAAAGAATGGGTTTTGCAAGATACATGAAAAAACCCTATCCTCGCAGAGATTTCCATGTAACATATGATTTTTGTAAGCTACCAGAATTAAGTGATTTGTCCTTCTTGATGCAGAATTAGAAAGAAATACAATTAAAATCACATACTTTTCTGAATAACAATCGTTCCCATATGCTAAATGAAGGACATTGCTACTTTTGCCTTAGTTGAAGGGATTTTTGAAGATTCTAGCATTCCTCCCTATCCAAACACATTAAATTACAACAAACATAGGATAACTCTACAATATCTTAGCATCATTACTTTTATTAAAAGAAAAGAAAAAAAAAACAACCCAAAATTACAACTAAGTTTAACATATCCACCATTTATTCAGAAAACATCCACGATTCACCACCAAAGCAAATAATGCATGCCATGTCCCAAGCAATTTGAACAACGTAAAAATAGATAGCTTTAAGGCTCCCGCTTTATGACATATAACACAAATATATCGAGTAGAGCCTTCAAATGGCTCATAAATGACAAGAAGTCATTTATATTAATTTTATTCACCACCACTGTCAAAATAAATCCCTTAACATCAGAGGGTACCTAGACTTTCAAAATATGATAAATTAAAAGAAAATGATAGGTGTTTGGGATATGGACAGATAGGGAAGAAAAAGAAAGAAAGAAAAAACCCTGAACCCTTAAAAAAGCAACAATATTAACTTTCCACAACATTGCCTTTCATCCACAAAGGCTGAATCTAGCTATATAGGGATCTGTTTGAACAACAATCCAAGTGATAACTCTCATAAACAAAAGAAACCAAACAAATAAAATGTCCAGCATGGGTTGTAAGTAACTGATAGGGCTTCTATTTTATAGTTGTAGAACATGATTGTATCCATAAATTTCCATCAACTTCAATGCCCAAATAGATATGTCTCAACTGAAATTTCCTATCAACTTAAATGCCCAAAATAGACATGTCTCAACTGACATAGCAGGTAAAAATATCTCCACATAATAACTACTGCAATAGATTCTCAAGAATTATACCAAATTACTGACAACGTACCTACACAATAAGTGGCCTTATCTGAGCTTATAGCTTACAAAAGATGCATAGAGTAGAAGGAAATAATAATAGGGGGTCCAAAAATGAAGCATACCTTTCTGTAATCAAGTATTCCTTCAAAAGGTAACTCTAATTCATCACTGACTACAACTGGTATGCACCCACTGACAATGGCATCAAATAATCTGGCAGATGACGGTGTATCGCCAGCTGGACTTAAGCAAAAAATGGACCTGTGACAAAGGAGAACTCAATAATTAATGAAAACTACACATAAAAGCTAGATTGATAAGGAGAGCCAAGGAACCAATGTATTTACTTGCGCATGCCAATTTGAGCTGCTGCTTTCCCTCCCTCTCCAGCTGTCCCCTCCTCTATAAACACACCCTCGGCACCACTTAGTTCTGCTACAAGTTTTGCACGTATCTTCCCACCCTAGACAAACAATGCAATTGACCAAGGAAACACGCCTTAAACATATAGACATGGGTAAACAAAAAAGACAATCAAGGGTAGCATATGAAAGATGACAATCAAATTCCAATCAATAAAAAACAGACAACCTTATTCCAGAAACCAAAGGATAACATGAACAGAATCAGTACATTATACATCATATAGTCAAGCAAGCTGGCAAACCCTACTTTACAGAATTCATTTATTTCCAGAGTTGAAAATCAAGATTGTGGGAGAGATAAAATCATACCAAGAGCACTGCACTCTGTTTTCAAAGTTTTGTTCAAAAATTCATCAATGTTTTTTCCCAGTAGGAACTTTTTAAAACTATATTAAAAGAAATTTTAAAAAAAAAATTAAGGAAGAGGAAAATGGGTTTTTGAGTTGAAAGATCTTCATGTATAGGAAAATCTTAAGTTCTATGATATTATTTATTTATATGAGGAAAACCAGGACTATTAAATGTCTGTATATAAGCTCTAAGTATTGTTAAGTCCACCTATTTGAAATTGGAGTGTGAAATAAGAAGACAAAAATTCGAGTACTTCAGAAAAGAAGCACCAAAAAAATTATTACCAGCCAACAGAAAAAAAATGAACCATACACAGAAAAACCTGCACCCCTGCTACTTACTATTTCTACCGAATATGGAAATTAAAAAAATATTGAACACCTCACATTAGAAAAACACTAATCTAGCAGCTAATAGATTCAATAAACATTGATACATTAATTTGGACCAGCAAAGACTCAAAATCAACCTTAAGGAACTCATCTGGCCTTAACCACCGTTTAAATTTAACTAGTTGAACAAAAAACTTACTGCATTTCTTTTAAGCCTCCCCCGAAAGTAAAGCAAGGTGCTTCTCTTTGATTCACTTTCTGATATGCATTTGGTGTCACACAAATTCACATTGGGGACATAAGGAAGAATTAGGTCTTTCTCCAGAAAAACTTGTCCTGGTTTGTACCTGCAGGTTACATGATCATTAGCAGTTATTATAACCAGTCAAATACTGAAATGCAGACAAGCTTTCTTAGTTAAGCCATATAGTCACCAGTTCCCTGTGGAGTCCATATCTGGTAACAACCAAATAGAATTTTTGACATATCTACGAACAGATTTGAAAGACCATGGATGATGAATAGGAAATATGTGATTCCTTCCTTCCGATCGTTTCCATGCAGGCTGATCCGTCACCCACTTCAGAGCTTCCTACATCCACAGATAGCAGAGTTATAATTTTGAATGCAGAGGTAATGCTAATTAGCTTCATTCTCAACAAAAAGGGATATCCAAACAAGAACAGGCACATTTCATGGAACTTCAAGCCATAAACATGATTTCAAAAGTCCAATTCAGTGTCTTGGCCTATAAATGAACTTAATATTCAACTCAAACATTATACCATACCAAATGACATTATAATGTCAACAAATTCCAAGTCAGGTGCCAATGACGGGAAAAACACAGCTCATAATACAGAAAGGTTTCATTATCAAATAGAGAATATTTCTAATTAAACTTGCATACTACAGATTAAGTAATACTCTTAATTTACCTTTCAATTCCTAAAGGAGACCTTTATAATATAAGTACATAATCTTCAGGGTTAGCTCAAAAAAAGGATTTTTTTTCCTCCAGAGATACATTTTAAAACCCTAGGTTCTCTAGCTCACCCCTTGCATGAAGAAAAGTAAGATGCAGTGAGTTCAAACTATAATGCTGCTCATTATCGTATCAATAATTCAATATTGCTCTACATGTATCTAGCATGCCAGCATCTGTTGGCAGAAACACAATACAACATAACTACTAAGCTCATAAACATATAAATACAGTCCAGTTTGAAATAAAAGGCATTCAGAAATTACAAGAAAACCAAACATTTTTCTCGTAATGAAAACTAGAGACACATGAATATCAAATGCACATGCATAATGAAAACAAGTAGTAGATATCATAAAACATTGCAACATCACTCACACCCTATAAAGCGCCTTGCATTGCTGTTTCTCCAATAAGAAAAAGCTTATAGTTGTGAAAAAAGGCACGTAGAACAGATCCGCATCCTCCTGCCTCTCAACTCTCACCACACTTTTCAACAACCTTTCCGATTCGGGCGCAATCAGATCCGCCCAAAGCCAGTAATCAACAGAATGCTGCACGCACGTTATAATCACAGATACTAAAATTAATTCCACAAAAAAATAGAAAATTACTCTGATGATGATGATAAAATGCAATGATACCTGTTCGATTAATCGATGGACGGGGCTGCCATTAGAGGTGAGATTATCAGTGTCTCTATAAGTATTTCTAAACAGCCAAAGCAAATCGTGGGTGAATTTTGACGGCATCTCGTAAACGTAAACCCTAATTGGCAAATCCAACGGGTAGTAGGGTTCTCTGTAAAATCGATCGCTATCTTTGGAAAACACTTGATCGTCGAATCTTGACACATCCTCTTCGCTAACTGTAGGAAACGGAGAGGAGGAGGAGGATCTCGGGTATTTGTGATCGAGGAAGTGCTCGAGGGAAGCGACGAAGGAGGTTTCGGGTTTGAGAGAGAGATTGGGGTTAGTGTTAGGGTATGGAGAGGCTGATGGGTGACGGGTAGAGAGAGAGAAGAGTAAGAAGAGAAAAGAAAAGGCGAAAAGACAGATTGTGAAGAGGAGGATTGGAGATCTGGATCTTGAAGATAATATATGGAGTTGTTTGTTCGCCATTTCTATTTTAGCTTTGTTGTTTTCATTCGTTTTAGAAGAATAATCTCTGCTCTTATGTAACTGATTCGTCAAGTGTCAGCTTTGCCGTTTCTCTCTTTCGTTCCTCACAAATCCTCGGCTCCAGGAAGGGAAGGTCTTTTCTTCTCTTGTACAGTGTTTTATTCTTGTTTCAAGAAAAAATAAAAAAAGATAGAGATAAGATTTAATACTGAAATATAAAAGAAAGTGATTATTTCTGTATTTTATTTATTTATAATGGTCAAAATATAATAAAATATAATAAATTTTATTTTATTCTAATTAATATACATTGTTGTAAAACTTATATATATAAAATAATATTTATATTTTTTTTATTTTATTTTAATTGAATGTTAAAATTAAAAATATTATAATAACACTAGTTATAATACCAAGATTAACTTAATAAATGGATCCTGGACTAGTCTGAAATTAAAAGAAAAAGATTTGACTTGACTTAACCTCATTAAAAACTCATGTTAACCTGAGATAAAACACAGGTTAAAAACTTATTGATTTTTTTTAGAAACAAAAATGATCAAAATAAGGTTTTATTGATTTTTTTAAAAAAAAAATTAGGTCTATCGGGTAAACCCTCTCAACCTGTGACCTGAACCTTATCTCAGATTGACTCTCGAGTCAGGTTTTAAAATTATGATAATAATTATTTTTATTCACACGTTTACTCGGGTCAACCAATGTTGACCCTTCCAACCCGTGACCTAGGCCTTGCCTCAACGGACCCTCGAGTCGAGTTTTAAAACTAAAATAATTACAACGTTAATCCCCGTATTGACTTGGGTTAACCTAGGTTGACACTCCTGATACGTGACTCGGGCCTTACCCTAGGTTGACCCTTAAATCAAATTTTAAAATTATAATAATAATCATTTTTATTTTATGTTAACTTGGGTCAACCCGGGTTTACCCTATTGAAACCTAACTCGGGGCTTACATTGACCCGAATCAACGGGCAACCCCTCTCGTAACCTAAGTCAACGGTCAACCCCACTTGTGACCCAGGCATTGCCCCAGGTCGACCCCTGAATCAGGTTTTTAAACTATGATAATAACTATTTTTATTCTTAAACTAACTTGGGTAAACCCAATTTGTGACCCAGGCTTTACCTCGGATCAATCCTCGAGTTGGATTTAAAAACTATAATAATAATTATTTTTATTTTTACTTATTTTAGTTGGACAATTTTAGAATTAAGGGTTTTTTACAATGATATTTTGGAAATAAAAAAATAAATATTGTCTCTATAAACATATCCTTTATATATATCATGTTTTGAAAATATAAAAATTCACTCCAAAATTGTTCCATAAACATATTTATTTTTATATATTTGTCTCTTTAACCAAACACACTTTTTTGTATTCACTGTCTCTGTCTTTTCTATCACATGACAATAACTAAACGTTACCTAAGTCTCGCACAATCTTCCAAAACAGTAGTGTTTACGTTACTCAAAAGTCTACTTGAATTTCATAATTGGCCACCATGCCTATAATAACTCCTTTTTTTTTTTCCTTCAACCATTAACATTAACAAAAACTCTAACAACATGTTTAAACCCTCTAATTGAATTCAATTCAAAGGTTTTAATGAAATCTCATATTTGAAATCTTTTTTAGTGGTTTAGTTATATATATTCATTAGAACAAATAACTTGCATCTGGAAAGTAACAAGTCATGGATTTGAAATATAGGAATAAATGAGTTATTGTGACTTGGTTGCAAGTTTTAATTTATTTTAATGAATTTTATAGAAGTATTAGGTAAAATAACAAATTTTGTTCAATAAAACTAGATTAAGATTAACAAAATTTGTTCAAAAAACAAAATAAAAGGTATCAATTGATTATGCATGATATGACAAGTTAATTTGGGAAAACTCTTTAATAAGTGAAAATTTACTAGAAGATGAATGATGTATAGAATGAAGCTCAAAACACTTTAATTGAAGTTAATTTAGGCACCGGATACAAGCATCTACCAATTTTAATAAGTGCAAATTTACTAGAAGGATCTAGCATCACAACCAAACACTTATAAAGATTGTTTTGTCTGGAATTATGATGAAATACCTGGTATATATAGAAGTTTAGTTGAGCATCTACTAATAATCAAGCCTATGTTTAAGCCATACAAATAACCTCCATGAAAAATAGTTTTAGATGTTAATGATCATGTGAAAGAAAGAAATCAATGATAAGAATACTATTTTCAAACTTTCTAGTTTATTACATTCTTAACATACTATTATTCGTGTTTTACAAAAACAATTCTCTAATAGTTATCTTTAGATAACTTTGTGATTATTTTCTTTTGATAAAATCTATCTGAATTTTCTAAATAATTTATCCAAACAAACTAGATAATTATAGAAATAATTTTGTTATATCTTATAAGATAAACTTGATTGATTTTTATCTAATTTCGGTAAACCAACAATCTAAACAAATTCGTCTTTAACAATGCAAATAGATCTTCATTATCACTACCTAATCGACCAATGATGGTCCCTCTGTCTCATCCAGTTAAACAACAATAGTACCACAAGAGAAAAAATAAATAGCAGACCATAAGGAAGAAGGAGAGAGAATAGGATAGGGATGAGAAGTAATCAAAGCATCTCATAGCTTGATATCCCTTCTAAAGTGGCGATGAGCATCATTCCTAGTCTAGAAGAAAAGACAAGGAGGAAACACTCTTGATCCATTGAAAAAGAACCCTCAATAATGGCGACACGTGGTCATATATACTAATAAGAGTAGCATCGCGTAGACTATACACTCCAACACTACCAAATTATCACCACTATCCTTTACTATTCTAGAACTTCAGTCGATTTCCTCAACTATGAAAGTTCGATTTCAAACCCCTAATGTATTTGATTGCTTATTTTAAAACACTAAGTCTAGAATGGTATTATGATGACATATTTAGATTTGAATAATTTTTAACGTGTTGTTGATTAATGCATATTATTGTGATTATTATAAAATATTTGAAGTGTTATGTGAGTTCATTCTTGTTGTGTGAGAACCTCAGGGGTATGATACCACATAGGAATTTATTTTCATTATAGGATAAGGTTAGAATTAATATCTTGTGATAAGGTTGGGAGAATCAGGTTACACTAGGTTTATCTGAGGTATAATGGTTTGGTCTCGGTGTGAAATATGATATGGTTTTTGAATTGTGAAATTTATGTGTTCATGTTGTTTTTGAATTGTTAATTTGTGTGTGGATGTTTGATTTTTTTTTGTTTAATTTTTCAGTATGATGTGTTTTGCATATGGATATGCATTGCGAATAAAATAAAAAAAAATACAAAAAAAAATTGCATGATAGATTGATGAATTGCGGCTTTGTTTTCAAAATAATTGGTTTATTAAATATGAACATGGATCGATGAGGTAGAAAGTGTCTTTGGCGATACCCTCTCGATTCATTTTTTCATCGCACAATAAACTGTTATCCTACTGTTCATGTTACTCTTGAAGTGACAACATATGATAAAAGAAAAAACTATCATGTTCTTTTTGTCATCTTTGTTTGTAAATATGTTTTTTCATATTATTTATGTTTTATGACATATTAACCTCTGTTGTTATGATTGAACTTGGGTTAGGTGAATGTGATCTCACATGAACCCAATCAGTATGAGTGACCCCTAAGAGCCTGTTTTGAACATATTCAAAAGAGAGGAATCAAAGTTCATTTTTCACTATCCATATAGGTTTAGCACCCATTTTAAATCCTACACCAATAAAAACTTTTGTTTAGGATTAAAATAAAAAAATTTCATAAATCGATAAAATCTCCTTTTTAGGGATTAATGTCAAGATTTTTGTTAAGATTTTTAAATTGACAAAAACTCCTATTTTTAGGGATTAATGTCAAAATTTCTACCAAAATTTCTAAACCAATGAAATGTTTTTTTTATAGGAATTAACATCGGGATTTTCCTAAAGTGGTAAAATCTTCTATTTTTAAAGATTAATGTATAACACTTTCATTCTAGCCAAAAATTAATGAAATCTCTTTTTGAGGGATTAACATCAAATTTCTTAAGGAGTTTTTAACATCCTTTTTTAAAAATATATATATTAAAAAACCAATAAAAATAGGCTCATAAATAAATTTACACAATTAATAGTAGGCATAGAATAATTTAGAAGAGAACCCATAACAAAGGTAATTTTTTCCTTAAAAAGATGTTGTACAAGGGACATTGATCTTCTCGTGAATCAATACCTGAATCTTTGAATTATTTTTATTTTCCTCTTTAATTTTCGATAGTCCCGTATACATCACAATGTGACATTGGTGTCAATAAATTCATCTTGGAGTGAGAAACTCTATAAAGGTGGTTTTTTCCATTTTAACCATGTAAGAAAAAACAGATTGGGGCTTGTTAAGCTTTTTTTTTTATTTAGTTTATTTTTTTAGATTGATTAAAGGGTGTTTTGGAATTTAAAATGGGTTTATTGTAGCTCTTAGGTTGTTTTTAGGTTTTTTTTTTGTAACAAACCAAGTTGAAATTTAGGTTTTGGGATTCCAAAACTCATACTCTAATTTTTCAGTCACTTGAGGTGGCTGAAAAATATTCCATAAATGAATTATTGCTTACTTGGACAAAGTGTTGTGCATTTTATTAAAAAAAAAAACCTTGAGTGTTCGTTCATTTTTCTATATAAATAAAAAACCATGTGATCTTGGCTTTGCAGACCTTAGAGCACTTGAGTTTTTCCTATTAGACCAAGCACATGGGCTTAATTTTTTTTAAAATTTAATTTTAATTCATTTAGTTTTTTAAAAATATTTTTTAATTAATAACCTATCTCTTGTTTTTTAGATTGTGTAGTTTAAATATTTTTTAAAATATGAAATAATCTTTTGAATGATTTCTTTAATTTCATAACAAGTCAAAGAAATTATTGTAATTTATCTTTAATTTTTTTATTAAATTTTAGATAAGTTAATTATATTTAAATGATATATTTATAATAATAAAAATCATATGTACTTAACAACTAGAATAAACCTCTAAGATAAATAGCAAAAGATGAATAGAACAATAAAGACAGTTGAAGTAAATTTTTGTAGGTGTATTTATCTTTTGCTTCCTTCGAGGAAGATTAGTTTCTCATTTTAATTTTTAATTAGTATTTACAACTATTTTTACAATTTATTAGTTAGTATATTTTTCAATTTATTATATTAAGTGCAAACATCATTTTATTAGTACTGTATTTAATGATATAAAAAAAACACATCCACAATGTTTTCTTTTCTTGTATTAGAAGTGAAGTTGAACTCAAGTAGTATGGGCACACTAACAACTAGTATCATTGAGAGTAGATGTTCAACTTCTTTTTTTATCTACTAACTTTATTTTTCTCATATAAAATAATTTAGCGCAACAAGGTTTGTCTTGAAATTCATTCCAATAGATAAACCCTCAATCTTGTTGTATAATATTTGGTAAACCCTCTCTCTTTTCGTTCTTCTTCTCCCATCAATTTCCCTTTCTGTTTAGGTTATCATCAACCAAATAACATTCAAAATTATTTATTAGAGTTAATGGGTTATGTTTTGAACATTGACAACCAAATAACATTCAAAATTATTGATTAGAGTTAATGGGTTGTGTTTTGGACATTGACAACCCATAATTGATTGATAAATATTGATTTTGTTTGACCTTCTATTTTGTTTATTATATTATGTCTTTTATGTAATGCTATGTGTTGGGTTCCTGAAATTCATACACGCAGCAGAAATGATAAATTTAAAATAATTTGGCAGTTCCTAAGATCCCATTAGACAAATCTAAAATTGTTTAAGGATTTCTTACCTGAAGATCTGATCTTCTCCGGCTTTGAATAATTCTTTAAATGCTGAATTGTTGCAAGTCACAAGTCGTCCAATTATTTGACCTCTAACTGTAATTCACACGAACTATAGTTACAAATCTCCTAAATCTCTATTTATGAGAGAAAAATTGTTATGCCTAGAGTGCTAGCTCTTTATTTTGCAACATATATAGTTTCTTTGTCTAACAGACAACGTTTTGAAAAATAAGAGGCATGACTTTATATTTATAGGGAATCCTAAAAATCCTATAAATGGTAAAATATATATTTGCCCCTTAAATAATATTTATATATTATTTAAGGATAATTTTAAAAATCTAATTAATCAAGTCTCTACTTGATTATTCTAGTACTGGAATTATAATCCGTGAATTAAATACATTCTAGTGCTTAATTTCTAAAATTATTTTCAATCAAGTCAAACTTAATTAATTATTCTAGTTTAATTTATGACTAATGATTCTTAATGTGTGCAGCTCATTAGTTTATTAATATGTTGGCCCATATAAAAATTATAATTCTAAATAAATAGAATTAAATAAATCAAACAATTTAATTTATTATCAATTCAATAATTGATTAATTTCTATTTGAAGATTAAATGCACCGTTTAGCAACGTATCATAATCCCCCGAATATTAGAAAAGTCATAACTGGTTTGACTTAACCTTTAAAGGACCAGTTTCTCAGTGTAATTATTATCTTTTCATTAATAATGTTCTGATTTAGACATTTTAGCATGGAGTGTGTTTGTCATGTCAAATAATATTTGTGCACAATATTATAGTAATTGATCCTTTAAATAAGATTTGAAACTCTTTTCAAATCTCATTCCATCTTACGCAAGGATTTAACAATCAATATTATTTGAGAACATGTAGGGTATTTTTCTTAATTCACTTGGGGTGGCATATCCTCTCTTAATCATTCAAATACGTTCATATAATTTATGTTATATTTAATGTTCATCCATTTGCTACCTTTACCAAGATAATGTGTAACATGATTAAAACATTACACTCCCTATATAAGATAACTTAATGATCTCAAGTTTAATAATTACTTACACAACCATCACATAAGTCTTTTCATAGATATAGATGATCTCTCCATATGGAATTCACATGCGGGTAAGTTCAGTATACATGTCTTATGACAAACAACTATATATTAGTTCTAGGTATCCCTTATACATCAATTTATAAAAACAACTGCTTCCTTTCATTAAAAAAAAAGAACATAATATGTATCAGCTACTACGATTCTAATGAATGCCCAATATTTAAGATAGTATCGACCAAGAATATTTTATGAACAATGTTTTGATGTAATAAGAATCTCTAATTATAACAACTTTATAATTATCTTTGCAAAGCATTTTTGTCTCATGGATTTTATCTTTACTCTAGATTCATAAATCATATATCAGATTCATTAATCTAATATTATTTTAATATTAAAGATAAATTAAGTCTTTCTTAATAATAAAATTGTATTTACATGAATATAATAATGTCATGTGTAACCAACCGATTGGCTACATAGCATATTAAATTAACACCATGTTAATAAATATGTTATGCTAGGAGATTAAAAGGCCAATTTATTTGACAATAAATTGATGTGTTGTTGTTAGTAAAATCACTTAAATTTAAATTACTATAAAGAACATAACTTAAACTAAATAATTTCATATTTTCTCTAAGAAAATAAATGAATTCTTTCTTTGAAAAAAAAAACACAAATACCAAAAAAACATAAGTAAATAATAAATAATAATAGAAAATTACATAGTTTTTTAGTAAATAAAAATCAAATGATTTAATAAAGATCTACCATATGAGATTTAATATATTTAAAATAAAATAATTAAGATTGATTAATTTTAAAATATTTATGGTTATTAATTATTTAATTAAATAATAGTTAATTAAAAAAAGATATGGCATTTCCTTAATGTATACAAATGTTAATCCTTTTTCTTAAAAAAGAAAAAAAGTAATTTTTCGTACTCCAGAGATATTAATATTGATTGCAATATGCATAAAATTATAGCACTTAATAATCAACTTGAAACTTATATTTTTGCTTTATGTTAGATTTTGTAATCTTAAAGCTGAAGTAGTGGATAATTAATAGAAACTTTAAAATATGTGTGGCTTTTTCCTTATAACAGTTGTATTGTGGACACACACTCAATGCAATGTGGACTCGTTAACCACTGAGTGTTTTTTATTTTCATTTATTTTTTTATTTTGATACAGTCTTTTTAGGATAAAATTCAAGGTCAATTTAAGTTAAATTGTTAAAGAATGATAAAATTAAAAGATAGAGGACCGAAGTGAAAAAGAAAAATAAAATGGATGGCACTTTTAAAGTGTGCACACAAAAGTTCACTTTAGTCCTTCTTCTTTCCCAATAATACTTTTGCAGTTTCTCAAGATTTTTAAAAATCAATTTTGATACAAAATCTTTTTTTTCAATCCCTGGTTAGATATATGAGAGAGAATGGTTGGGTAAATTATGGTAATAGAGAAAGAAAGTTTTGGTTGACACTAATTCTGGCTACAAAAACCAAAATAGTGTTCACAAGTTCCATTTGACGAGAGGAGTTTATCCTAGGTGTTATTTCACCTTAAAATCATGTTTTTCGAGCAAAATATGTGGATTATTATCATGTTTATGTTTAACGTATTTTCCATAGTTATCAAGCCCAACTCGGGACAAGTACTAGGAAAAGGGTTAAAAGGGTCAACACAGGTTGATGCGGGATGACTAAAAACAAATTCTTTATTTAAAAAAAAAAAATCAAAACTGCATCATTTTTAGTTTTTTTTAATAAAAAGTCAACAAGTTTTGTACTAGATCAGGTCGGGTTTTTCTTGATACAACCACGTTGCAAGTCAACTTGGGCTTTTAAGTGGGTCACACACTGAGTGAATTTCTCCTTTTGAGTGGTCTAGGGTATAGTTAAATGAAAAACAAAATTGAAAATAAAACGTTGCTAATTTTGGTGGGGGTGCATGACCTGGATCATGGATGTGCCAGGTTTGGTTAAGGTTAATTTAATTTTTTTCCCACTCCTTATTTTAATTCTTTTTACTTCTAATTTGATCATTTGACATTAAGTTAGTTGAGAATTGAGTCATCACAATTTATTTTGGTTTATCGCGATCTTAAGCAGACGTTTCGATATTTAGTTGGTTCTTAATTTTTCGAGTATCTATATTTCTTATTAAACTAGATTGAGTTCATGACTCGATTCACGAGTTTGGCTGGTTAAAAAAATTAGACATCATAATTTGTTTTGATTACACAAATAATTTTTTATTTATTTAATTAGATATATCTATAAACTTTTAAATTTACTATCAGGATTTTTTAGGTCAAAAAAAATATGTATGAATTACTATAATATTTATTTATTTATTTTGTTTAAAAAATCTATTTACCTCCAACCAAACACGAGTTAATTAATTTGTCTTTACTTGATAGTTGGTTAGGTCGAGACAAAAAGACAATTCGACATGTCCTCCACGCATGTACTTGAAAAATTAGCGCTGGATTTTACTAAGCGGCACAACATAAGTGGAAGAGGGTGGTGTGAACAATAAAAATCAGTTGTTGACAATGAGAAAATCCTGGAACATTTTAGCATTACGAAACCACCTTGTACGAAGCAATTTATAAATCATAAGGAAAAAATATAATGGTTACTCAGTATTTGTTTGTTGAAAAGTAGCGGTTTTTATGAAAAATAAATTTCTAAAAAATAAATTATTTGATGATATTTGATAATAATTAAAAATATTTTTTGATATTTAACTATATCATGTTAAATGAGCTAAAAAATAAAATTTTAATTTTTTTTTCAAGTTTATTAAAAATATTAAGATCAAATCTGATAGATAAAAAGATAAAATATGATGAAATTGAAAAAAAATCAATTTAAAAAATTATTGTAAATAAAATAAATAGCAATAAAAAGAATGAGGACCAAATCTAATAGATAAAAATTTCAATTAAAAAAATAAGAGAAAAAAAAATAACAATCAAAAGAATGAGGATCAAAATTAATATAAAAATTAAATTTTAAGAGATGAAATTAAAAAAAAAGAATTAAAACAAAATGTATAGCAATAAAAGATTGAGATCAAATTTGATATAATTAACAAATAACAAGATTTTGCAGAATTTTTCTTAACTTTTAGAAAATGTTTTCTACTTGTAATAAAAGAAAAAAAAATTCCTGAAAAACAAGTGAAAACACTTTTTTAAAAAACAAATCAAATTTTTTTTAATGAAAAGTATTTTTAATTGACAATTATTTTAAAAATAAATAAATACAATAAAGTTTAGAAAAAAGAATTTAAATTATTTTTCATGAAACAGAAGATCAATAATAAAAAGAAAGAGAGAATATTGTAAGAACAATCTTTTAATTATATATGTATATTTTCGAAACTTTATAATCATGTTTTATGTATTTATTAATACAAAAGGTCATAAATGATTCTGCACCAAATGAACTTTTCCCTCTGTAGTTGATGCAATTGTCTTTCCTCTTGCACTTCTGGTAATGTAAAAACACCACGAAATCCACTGGACTCTTGCAATTATGCCCCTGAAAACGAATGTTTGAGCTTTTAAAATCGCAGGCGTTGAATCCGCTAGTCGCCCTTGACTTCCCATTCACAATCTTTGGTAATGCCAGAATACCCCCACCAAATCCATCGGACTATTGCGTAGAAGTCATATCTCTGCTGTTATTGGAAAGTCTATTTCCACGCTCGCCTATAGACAAGAATATTTCAAATCCATGCTATCGGAATAGCTAAGCCCATGAGGAGAGACTAAAAGCCACGTCAGCAGGAGGAGACGGTCAAGGATAATCGCTCCGTTGTTTCCGCGTTCAGACTTGAAATATCTATGATATAACTACAACAAAAATCTAGGGATGATATGGAAATTTAGATTCTAGACATTATTACTATGTAATGATGTCGCAAAATCCCTAAAGCTTGAAATAAAGTTTTATGTTTGAATAATTAGTTAATTACTTCATTCTTGCTCTTATGAGATGAGGTTGGATTGTTGAATATCATACCCATAATAAAAAAAAATTATTTAAAAATCTATAGGATTTTATTAGATAGATTTAAAATTATTTAGGGATTTATTACCAGAAAATATGATCTTCTTCAACTTTTAATAATTCTTTAAAGACATGGTTGTCTCAAACAACAAGTTGTCCAATTGTTCGACCTTCAATGATAATTCATATGAATCATCAATGAGAAATCTCTTAAATTCATGTTTAGAAGACATAAATTGTTATGCTTAAAGTGTTAACTCTTTATTCTATGACTTATATGGTTTTTTCTGTCTAACAGACAACTTCATAAAAATAAGAGGTATAACTTAATATTTATAGAAAAATCTGAAAAACCATTTAAATTGGCAAAGTATCAATTTGCCCATTGAATAATATTCATATATTAATTTAGCATAATTTTAGAAATTAACTCAATCAAGTACTAACTTAATTTTTTTAGGTCTAGAAATATAATCACTGTATAAATTAAAATCATTGCAAAGAAATTCTCATGTCTTATGACAAACACCCACATATTAATTATAAGTATGTCTTACGCCTCAGCTTATGAGAACAACTGTTTCCTTTTATAAAGAAAAGAACATAATATGTACTAGTCTCTACGACTTTAATGAATGCCCAATATTTAAGAGTGCATCAACCAGAAATATTTTAGGAACAATGCTTTGATGAAATAGAAATCTCATAATTATAACAAATTTATAATTTTATTTGCAAAACATTTTTGTCCAATGGACTTTATCTTTACTTTGAATTAATTAATATAATATTATATGAATATTAAAGATAAATCAACCGTTTAATAATAATAAATATATATTTATATAAATATAATAATGTCACATATAATCAACAGATTGACTACAAGGTATATTAAACTAACAGATCCACCCTACACAATGAAAATAAGTGTAGCTCAATTGTAGGATGCTAAGTACATGAAAAATAAATCATTTTGGTAAATGTTGGGACTCTTAGATACTTGAGTCAATATGAAAGAGAGTTATTCTATTTAAGAGAGATATTATTTAAAATATGATAAATTCTTTAGAAAATATGGGTGGCATGTGCTCAAATGCGCTTAGGCCTGGGAGCACCTGCTAGACCAACAAATGTTAGGCCTAGGCTTTAGCTTGGCAATGTGCTAGGCATAAGCATCATGATGAGGGACCTTCCGAGCTAAATGTGAAAAAATTTGATAAATCTTGATGTATCATTATAACAACGTATCTTAAGGATATCTATTTTGCTTTATTAAGAAAGTATGAAAATTCATTTCAAAACCGATATATTTTTCTATGTTTATTTCAATGCATGAAAGTTTATTTTTCCTTCCTATTCTTTTTTGTCTTTTGAATCTATGAAAAAAAATTGTTTGTGTAGTTGTTTTGCTTGGGTTGTTGTGTGTTTTTAGATTTTGTACTTATTGTTATTGCGATAGTTTATATTTTTAAATTGTTTTTACATGGAAAAATATGAAATTTATGGTTTTTATATGTTATTTGATATATTAATATTAAAAATAATTTTTTTAAAATATATTTTCAATTAAAAAATACTATAATTTATAAAAGACACTAAATAACATAATTAAAAAAAACGTATACTTGAAGCGTCATTAGATGGTGGAGAGGAGCAACTTTCCAAAAACTGAAAACGAGATGAGAGACAACAGCAAGGTAAGACCTGGCATCGGGCGTGCAATTTCAACACGGAGAGGTCATACGACAGCTGAGCAGCCACGCTGTCATTTCATTTGATGGATAGGTGCCGGCGGGCAATTCCTTCCCTGTTGTTCAAACTCACGTGTTCACACAGGAGGAGTGATTGACAATTGTTGCAATTCATTTAACGATAAGTTTTTACTTTGACATGTTCAAGTTCGATGTGATATGATGACGTGTATGCTGTGATTAGAGATCAACGACGTCAATCTCGTTATCCGACGGACCAAATGAAACGCGTATTTTACTATGAATGTGTTTCTTCGCATTGCTAGTCTTGTTTATTTGTTTTTTTTTAAGGGAGATTTGGACAGTCTAAACTCTCTGGCCTTCCATTAAATTAAAATAAAATAAAATAATGGACTCGTTTATATCCTATTAGTCACGAAGATACAACTTGGTGATATTAACTAAAACATTATTTTCTAAGTCTTAATTTAAAAAATAAAGAATAGTCAAATCTTAATTTAAAAAGATCAGATAATTAAAGGAGAAAAAAATTAAGAAAATCATGAAATAAAAATTTATTATGCTTTCCAGAGAAACAAGTTACCAAAAAAAAAAATAGAATTTTTAAGTTATTGTATTGACTCAGTCAATTTGGTGAATTGAAAATAACACGAGCGGCGGGTAAAAATGTGTTTTAATTTTAATTTTATTTTTTAAAATAATATTTTTTTATTTAATATTGAGAGGACGACATATTGAATCGATCTGGGCTTTATAACTTAGCATATCAAACTAACAATCTTAATTATAAACTTCATTGAGTTTAATAACTTTGTTATTTTAATAAATTGTTACATAATGATATGAAAACAACAATTGAGCATCAACAAAATATCGAGATGTTTTTTTAAGAATATAATAATTTCATAAAAAAAAGCAAAACAAATTATAAAAACTAATTTAAAATTAAAGAAATATTGAATGATAAAATAAAATAAAAATTCAATTAAAAATTAAAATTAAAATTAAAAAAAAGCTTCTTCATTATTCATATGAACAAGTTGAGATTCCCTCAGTTTTTTTTAGTAGAGAAGCTAATATTGTTGTTAAAAATGAAATAAAGAAGAATTCACAACTTTATTTCTCTCTCTCTTCTTTTTAAACGGATTCATGTTACAAACGGAATATAATTTAATAAATTATGCATATGATATTCAATCTTTCTCTTTAGAATTTAAATAAATTAGAGATCAACCTATTTAATTTATAATTTCAAAAAAAAGAAATTTAATATTAAAACTAACTTTCCCAAAATACTTATTTAGCTTTTTTTTTTGAAAAATAAAATGAAAGTAATGAGAAAAATATATATAAAAAAATTAATTAAATTTTATATATTTCAAACATGTAAACTTAACTTATTTATCAATTGAATTCAAATTAAATACTATAATTGAATTTAATTACAGTAAATAATTAATTTCAAATAACCTATAAATAAAAATTGTAACTATCGATACGATAATTAAGCTCATAAATCATACGATCTTTCCTTTAATATCGAGTTATACTCTATTTTTTGGTGCATATATGAGATTACATTCTAAGATTAAAAGTGTATTTGAGATTATTCTAAATGTTGTTTTTTATAGTGTTTTTTATTTGAAAATATATTTAAATAATTTTTTAAAAAAATTTATTTTTGATATCAGGAAATTAAGATGTTAAAAAATATAAAAAAATAACTTAAAGCTAAATAAACAAAAAAGTTAAAAAAATGGTTTGATCACAATTTAACATACTATCCAAATCTTCTAAATTCTAGGATGTGTTTGGGAGTGATCGAATCGTGCTTCTAAAAAATTTTAATTTTTTTTAAATAAATATTTTTGAATGTTTTTGAATTATTTCAGATATAAAATATAAATTTAATTTTTTTAAAATATTATTTTAATATATTAAAAAGAAACATTTTTAAAAAACTACCACACTTAATAAAATACCATTTTAATGTTTCACACGCATCGCACTCGTTTATCTAATCCACCTACTTGTTCCTCAAATCAACGCCCTTTTCTCTCCCTTTTGTCTTAAAATTAAAAATAAAAAAGATCTTACGTCCCTATTTTGTCCTAACAAATTCCTCTCTCCTTCCAAACCCCAACAGACATATAGCTTCAAAAAGATGGAGTGGCTGCAGGACTTCCCAAACATCAGCCGGCGATCCACAAAACCCACTCTCCTCCTTACAAGCTCCTCTTCTCTTTTTTTGGTTCTCTGCCCTCAGTGCCAAGAACCTTCTTCCTTTCTTTTAATACATAACTAGATTCATAAAAAAAGGCAGAAAAACCACCCCTACTACGTCACACAGTCACAGCTGTGTAATAAGGGGAAAAAAAAACATATGTAGTCTCAGTCATGCCCTATTTGTGCTTGTAGTTTTGTTCACGACTCAGTCTTTCTATCAACACCCACACCTCTGTATACGAATTTTTCTTTCTTGCTTTTTGTACGTGAGAAAGAGAAATACACAGTATGAACGGTTACAGGTGGTGGCTTTGAAGCATTCCTTTTTTGGTTTTAAAGATTGGTTCAAATTATTATTACTTGCCGTTTAGCATTTCCGAAGCTTTCAAAGAATCTGACAAAGGGATCTGTCCATCTATTATTCCTCTCCTCAATTTATATACACACGCATAGATACAAAGAGAAGGCAAAACCTTTATTTAGTAAGACAAGTACTGGTCCTAACTACTAGGTGATCTGCAGCGTTTTTCTTGGTTTTAAGATTTTCTGATGGCGTGATTAGTTGCTGCTGCTCGAAAGGTAAAAATGTTATACGGTGAAAAGGATCCTGGGGTTGTGTTGTTTTGCTACTACACTTCTGGGTTCGGTTTGCTTGATTTTGTTTTTCGTTTTGGCTTAAATTGAGTAGGTTGTGAACATGCTTGTGCTAATTATGAGGCTTTTATTGGATCTTAGGTGTTTAGCCTTAAATTTTGGATTTTAGTAAACGTTAAGCCTTTATGCTTTATTTTATTGGTAATCAAACGAGGTCTTAATTAGATTTTTTGGATGATATGTAATTATCCCGGCACCTTTGTCTTTTTATGTCAAGTGCTTTTGACTTGATTTGAATCCTTTTGAAATTGAAAGGTTCTCTTTTCTTTGGTCTGTTGTTTAAATGTTGCGAGCAAGGTGAATTCAAGATTATGAGTTCTAGAATTTAATGATCTGTTGTGCCGTGCATTGTTTCTTGGCACCTAAGCAGATATCTGAATTATATATTGGAATTTTGATTATGATTGCGACATGTTAGAATCTGGTTGATATTATGAAAAATGTGCTGATGGTGCACAGTACTATAATTGCAGGATTTGAAGAGACGTGTCCCTTACAGTGTTAAGATATGGCCTCAAGATCATTCAAAGGCACTCGATCAAATCTATCAATCAGCTCGGATGCTGCCGAATCTCACAAACCTCCTCTGCCTCAGACCGTGACATTTGGCCGGAGGACTTCCTCTGGTCGCTATATCAGCTACTCAAGGGATGATCTTGATAGTGAACTTGGGAGTGGTGATTTCATGAACTATACAGTGCACTTACCACCGACCCCTGACAACCAACCCATGGATCCATCTATCTCACAAAAGGTTGAAGAGCAATATGTCTCAAATTCACTCTTTACAGGAGGTTTTAATAGTGTCACTCGTGCTCATCTCATGGACAAGGTGATTGAATCTGAAGCCAGCCATCCCCAAATGGCCGGTGCTAAGGGATCCTCTTGTACGATTCCAGGGTGTGATGCCAAGGTGATGAGTGATGAGCGTGGTGTTGATATTCTCCCTTGTGAGTGTGATTTCAAAATATGCCGGGATTGCTTTATTGATGCAGTGAAAATTGGAGGTGGAATTTGCCCTGGTTGCAAGGAGCCTTATAAAAACACCGAATTGGATGAAGTGGCTGTGGACAGTGGAAGGCCTCTTCCACTTCCTCCACCAGGCACAGTGTCCAAAATGGAGAGGAGGTTGTCATTGATGAAGTCAACCAAATCAGCGCTGATGAGAAGCCAGACTGGGGACTTTGATCACAATAGGTGGCTCTTTGAAACAAGGGGAACTTATGGGTATGGCAATGCTATCTGGCCAAGTGATGGGGGTTTCGGCAATGGGAATGATGAGGAAGTTGGTGGGCCCAAAGAATTGATGAACAAGCCATGGAGGCCGCTTACTCGAAAATTAAAGATTCCAGCTGCTATTATCAGTCCATATCGGTACAATCTTCATGTCTAGCATGGTTCTCTTTTCTCTTACTATTCATAGTACAATGATATTCTTTTCCAAATGTTTAAATTGCTATATCTTCACCTATTTCATTAATTTGGTGCATTAGTATTAGTAGATGGGAAGATAATCACGCTCTGATAAACAAACTTGCACATGCACTGGCAATTGTTGTATCTTACCTTGGTTTTTTGTTATTTCTTTGTTGTATCATCTATCACTTTGTCATTGGCTTGAGGATACTGAGCCATGAGAAACATGCAACTTTGTCTCTCTGCCGCCAACAATTTCCCATAGAAATGCAAAACTTGATACTCATTTGGTCCATGACTCCACAGTCTGTGTTATATTATCCACATGTTTATTCATTCAATGATGGTTGGATAAAATCCCAGGCTCATCAATGTCCTTCCATGGTTGGGGGTTTAAAGGTGTTGCTACATCATAGAAATCTCCAACAATTCATATATGCACTCTTTATTCGCCTTCTTAGTCGATCTGCCTTGTTAGTTCTTTCCTTTCTAATCTGATATCTATGTCTGCCAAGCTAATAGCTCACAACTGTCCCTGTAAATATCAAGCATCAAATTTGAGCTCTAGAACTTATTCCAAAGATTTTGTAGAATAGCTGTATCTTTTGAGTGAATTTCCAGGGTCACTAAAAAAAATTCTAAACTGATTGCATTTGTCACCTTGTATTAGAGAATTAATTCTGAAACCGTCTTCATTATTTGTGTTGTTTCGTCAATGATTCTTCTGCAATTCTTATGAGGTGCCAGCCACTAACAAATACAGACAAGAAAATTATAAATATTTTAGGACTTGAATCCTAAATGTAATTGTTGAAATCATGCTAACTTGTTACTATGGAATTTGATGTGCTAATTGAAAAATAGATTTAGGCTCAATGTTGGCAAAGCCAAGATGCTCTAGTTAAGTCATGGCTTATCAACTCCATGACTAATCTTGTGTCACACTTTGTTTAGTGCAGAACAGCAAAGGATGCATGGGATGCTGTTAAGAGGAGAGGAGTTATCTTGATGAATTGAACTCTTCTTAACTGTGCTCATTTAAAATGCGTACATTATTCTGAGAAATAATTTCATTTCCATGAGAGATCCATCCAATTCTCTCTTTTAAAGACCCTGTTCTTTTGTTAACTCTCTAGAGAACTTTTTTTCAGGCCAGATGCAACTGTTAATTTGACACTTGACTTGAAAACTATGCCTTCCTGTTTCTCTTCTATTGTAATTACCTTCCATGTTGTTTACTAACATTTTTACCTACGGTTTGATTCTACACTATGACAGTTACGCTGATTAATGCCTTGTGCCTCTTGCTGCATCTCTTCTTATAGGCTTCTCATTTTTGTTCGGATTGTTATTCTCGCACTATTCTTGCATTGGAGGATCAGACATCCAAACAACGACGCAATCTGGCTGTGGGGGATGTCAGTGGTTTGCGAGATCTGGTTTGCTTTTTCTTGGCTTTTGGATCAACTTCCAAAGCTATGCCCTATCAATCGTGCTACAGATCTGAATGTATTGAAAGATAAATTTGAAACACCCAGCCCTAGCAACCCCACTGGTAAATCTGATCTCCCTGGCGTAGATGTTTTTGTCTCTACTGCAGATCCAGAAAAAGAACCGCCACTTGTCACTGCAAACACCATCTTATCAATTCTAGCAGCTGATTACCCAGTTGAAAAGCTTTCTTGTTATGTTTCCGATGATGGAGGTGCACTTTTAACATTTGAGGCCATGGCCGAAGCAGCGAGTTTTGCAAATGTATGGGTTCCTTTCTGCCGTAAACATGATATTGAGCCCAGGAATCCAGAATCCTACTTCAGTTTGAAGAGGGATCCTTACAAGAACAAAGTGAAGCAAGATTTTGTCAAGGATCGTCGAAGAGTAAAGCGTGAATATGATGAGTTCAAGGTTCGAATAAATAGCTTGCCTGATTCTATTCGCCGCCGATCTGATGCCTATCATGCTCGGGAGGAAATCAAGGCCATGAAACTTCAGAAACAGCACAAGGACGATGGACCTGTGGAGAGTGTAAAGATTCCAAAAGCTACATGGATGGCAGATGGTACCCATTGGCCAGGGACTTGGCTGAATCCTGCTCCTGAGCACTCTAGGGGTGACCATGCTGGTATAATACAGGTATTAGTTTGGATACAAACTGTTTTTATCATTGTTCAAGCCATGTGAATGATTACACTAATTTTTAAACCCTGTGCGGGTGTGGATTTGGAAATTGCAACAGACTTTCTTATTGTTATTGCTGATTGAACAAATCAATTCAATTTTATGTAAAACTAGTTGGGATGGGCTACAAGGATTCACTTTCTTCATCTTTTCTAAAAGCTGTTGTGACATTCAGCCTTTCTATATGAGGCTGATTATTTAATTTACTGGATGCAGGTGATGTTGAAACCTCCCAGCGATGAGCCACTACTTGGAACTTCTGATGAAACTAAGATAATGGACTTTACTGATGTTGATATACGTCTCCCATTGCTTGTTTATGTTTCTCGTGAGAAGCGTCCAGGCTATGATCACAACAAGAAGGCAGGGGCCATGAATGCACTTGTTCGAGCCTCAGCCATTATGTCTAATGGTCCTTTCATTCTTAATCTTGATTGTGATCACTATATTTACAATTCGCAGGCAATGAGGGAAGGGATGTGTTTCATGATGGATCGAGGAGGTGATCGCCTCTGTTATGTTCAGTTCCCTCAGAGGTTTGAGGGCATAGACCCTTCTGATCGATATGCTAATCACAACACTGTTTTTTTTGACGTGAACATGCGTGCCCTTGATGGTCTAATGGGTCCTGTCTATGTTGGGACTGGTTGTCTCTTTAGAAGGATTGCTCTTTATGGCTTTGACCCACCACGGGCAAAAGAAGACCACCCAGATTGCTGCAGCTGCTGCTTTGCCCGGCGCAAGAAACATTCCTCAGTTGCAAACACCCCAGAAGAGAACAGGGCTCTAAGAATGGGTGATTATGATGATGAAGAGATGAACCTCTCCCTGCTCCCTAAGAAGTTTGGCAACTCAACATTCCTCATTGACTCAATCCCAGTGACAGAGTTTCAAGGTCGTCCTCTTGCAGATCACCCAGCTGTTAAGAACGGACGCCCACCTGGTGCTCTCACTATTCCCCGTGAGCTTCTCGATGCATCAACTGTTGCAGAGGCAATCAGTGTCATATCTTGCTGGTATGAAGACAAGACTGAGTGGGGAAATCGAGTTGGGTGGATTTATGGATCTGTTACTGAAGATGTTGTCACTGGGTATAGGATGCACAACAGGGGATGGAAATCAGTTTATTGTGTTACCAAGCGTGATGCCTTCCGTGGCACTGCTCCAATTAACCTCACAGATAGGCTTCATCAAGTTCTCAGGTGGGCTACTGGTTCTGTTGAAATTTTCTTTTCCCGCAACAATGCCCTCTTAGCCAGCCGTAGAATGAAATTTCTTCAGAGGATAGCATATCTGAACGTTGGCATCTATCCCTTCACTTCGATCTTCCTGATTGTGTACTGCTTCCTCCCTGCACTTTCCCTATTCTCTGGCCAGTTCATTGTTCAGACCCTTAATGTCACTTTTCTTGCTTATCTCCTAATCATCACATTGACTCTATGTCTACTTGCTGTGCTTGAAATCAAATGGTCTGGCATCGACCTAGAGGAGTGGTGGAGGAATGAGCAGTTTTGGTTGATTGGAGGAACCAGTGCCCACCTTGCTGCTGTGCTTCAGGGATTGTTGAAAGTCATTGCAGGGATTGAAATTTCTTTCACCTTGACTTCAAAATCAGGTGGTGATGATGTTGATGATGAGTTTGCTGATCTCTACGTTGTCAAATGGACATCGCTGATGATACCTCCTATTACAATCATGATGATCAACTTAATTGCAATAGCAGTTGGATTTAGCCGAACAATTTACAGTGTTATACCGCAGTGGAGTAGATTACTGGGTGGGGTTTTCTTCAGTTTCTGGGTCCTGGCTCATCTCTACCCTTTTGCTAAAGGTCTTATGGGAAGAAGAGGAAGGACACCGACCATTGTTTTTGTGTGGTCAGGACTTATTGCAATCACCATCTCTCTCCTCTGGGTGGCAATCAATCCCCCGTCTGGCACCACCCAAATTGGTGGCTCATTCCAGTTTCCCTGATAGGTCTTTTTCTTTCTTTTTTTGTTTAATTTATTCAATTGCGTTCCTTTACTAAATTCTTTTTTCAAAACATCTTTCTGCTGGAGTACAGGCTAGATATGTTTTTGCACACATTTTGTGCAGTGGCTGTTTACTTTCACAAAAGTTCTAGTGAAAATGGAGACGAGGACTGAGAAGATGGGTAACTGGTTTTCTTGGCACTGTTTTTGACAATGCATTACATGAAATACTAAAACCAGAGACCCATCTTTACGTAGATGATTAGGATTGTGATCATTGTCTTCTTTTGTTACTCAGAAAAGCGTATCAATTTTAAGGGAAATTGCCCTGTTTATTCCAACGCTTCATGGCTACGGCGGGGCGGGGCGGGGCCCTGTGCTGATGCTGTTATATCCCACGTTATCGGACTGTTTGACCTTGTAGAACTGCGTATATTTGAAATTGATTCCTCCTTTCAATTACAAGTTAAACAATATCCGCAAGTGATTTTCATCTTGCATGGTCAACTATATTATAACAAGCTGATGACATAACAAGGAAGATGCATCGTTATTAAGCCATTTGTTGACATAATTGATAAAACCCCCTTTATTCTTACAAGACACAACACAAATTCTCAGTGCAAATAGATAGGGATTGCTACGCTATGTCTTATGAACTATAAGAAAAGCCAATCCTTCAAGAGTTGTTAGCTAAGACGGTGGGGCATGGGCAGTGAGGGTTTAGGCGTATCAATGATAGTTGGTACTAAAAAATGAAGCTCGTGAGTGTGGAGCAGTGGTAGTGGTCCCCTAATCTCTGAATGAAACGTTAGTGACATTTTTGCCCAAGTTATAGGTAAAGGGAGGCAGAAGATCAAGGATATTGGAAGAGATGTCATGGGAATGGAAGGTTAGGAAAGTTTGATAGTGATGGAGTGATCATCCATCACAATTATTGTTAATGATGGATATTCTTGAATATTATTTACGCAGTAGAAATAGTAAAATAAAATTATTCAGGAGTTTTTAGGGTCTCGTTAGATAGATTTAGATTTGTTTAGAGATTTATTACTTGAAAATCCAATGCATTGAATAATACTTTAATGGCTAAGTTGTCGCAAATCACAAGCCATCCAATTATTCGGCATACAATAGTAATTCACATAAACTACCAGTGAGAAATCTTTTAAATTTTTATTTAATAGAAAGGGATTGCTATGCCTAAATGTTAGATTAATATGCCCTATAACCAATCGGTTAGTTACATGTGATATTATTATATTCATGTAAATACATATTTATTATTAATAAAGACTTAAATTATCTTTATTATTCATATAATATTAGATTAATGAATTTAGAGTAAAGATAAAGTTCACGAGACAAAAATATTTTACAAATAAAATTATAAAGTTGTTAAAATTATGAGATTTCTATTACATCAAAGCATTGTTTTTAAAATGTTCCTAGTCAATGCTTTCTTAAATACCGAACATTATTAGAGCCGTAGAGTCCGGTTCACATTATATTCTTTCCTTTATAAAAGGAAGTAATTGTTCTTATAAACAGAGGTATAAGAGATACCTAAAGCTAATATGTAGGTGCTTGTCATAAGATATATATATATATATATACACTGAATTGACCCGCATGAGAATTCCATATGGAGAGTTTATCTATGTCTATGGAAAGACGCATGATGATTGTGTAAGTGACCCTTAGACTTGAGATCACTAAGTGATTTTATATAGAGAATGCTATGTTTTGATCCTGTTACATGTTATCTTAATCGAGGCAATGAAATGACAGACATTTGGTATATTATGAACTATATGAAGAAACTTCAGTGAGGATTCATCACCCTAGGTGAATTAGAAAAAATGTTTTCATCTATTCTTAAATAATATTGACCAAGAAATCCTTGGCTAAGGTGGAATGAAATTTGAAAAGGGTTTCAAATATTATTCAAACGATCAATAACTATTATGTAAAGAACAAACATGATTTAACATGGCCGACATAATCCATGCTTTAATGTTAAATTGAAATATTATTGATGAAAGTATATTAATTACACTGAGAAACCAGTCACTGAAAGGTTACGTCAAATCAATAATGACTTTTCTAATATTTGGAGGATCATGACATGTTACTAGGTGATGCATCTCATCTTCAATTATAAATTAATCAATTTTTAAATTGATAATAAATTAAATTGTTTAATTTATTTAATCTTATTTAATTAGAATTATAATTTATATTTGGCCCAACATATTAGGAACCTAATGAGTTATACATATTAAGAACCATTAGTTAGAAATTAAACTAAGATCATTTAATTAAGTATGGCTTGATTAAAATATATTTTAGAAATTAGACTAGAATATATTTAGTACGTGAAGTATATTTCTAAACTTAGAAAAATCAAATAAGGACTTGATTGAGTTAATTTCTAAAATTATTTTAAATTAATATATGAATATTATTCAGGGGGAAATTGATATTTTGCTAATTTATAGTGTTTTTTAGATTTCTCTATAAATAATAAGCTATGCTTCTTATTTAAAAAAAAATGTTCTGTTAGACATAAAATTATGCAAGTCACATAATAGAGAGTTAGCACTCTAGACAGAACAATTTCTCTTCTAAAAAAGAATTTAAGAGATTTCTCACTGGTGGTTCGTGTGCATTATTGTTGGGGCTAGATAATTGGACGGTTTGTGATTTTGTAAGAACCTAACCTTTAAGAAATTATTCAAAGCTGAAGAAAATCAGATCTTCAGATAATAAATCTCTAAACAACTCTAGATCTATCTAATGGAATCTCAATGACTTAAATAATTTTGTTTTATTATTTATAGTGTATAATCATATTTAGAAACCCAACACCAACTTCACCTAGGATTCTTTGACCACAACGGAATTTAAACATTTCAATATCCCATGTTATTGTAATTGAGGGTATTTTTTAACAATGTTTTAACTCAAATATATATATATATATATATATATATATATATATATATATATATATATATATATATATATATTTTTTTTTATTAGTTCTTAATTGTATCCGATAACCATATCTAAAAACTAATTTTTCCAATACTATTTACCAGTGAGCACCCGCTGACCTTTATTTATTTATTTTATGCCCAAACTCTCTCCTTTTTATTGTCAAAACACTTGGTTTTTTCTTAGGCTAAATATGCTGACTTTTTTTTTTTTTAATTTTTAATGAGTGGTGAGTTGCTTTGCTCTTCCTATACATAACGAAATCTACGAGCAAACTAAAAATAGCTGTAATTAACCTTACTGCAACACGTAAAACTTCCCTTAAAAAGAATTGCTGAAGCTGAACATGCAGGAAATGTGAAGTGATGAGTTGTTGAAACAGCACATATGCATGTTCAAACCTAACATCACCATGTTTAATTACATCTCTAAACATCATTACATAATTTCTTCATTGAACAGGCCCAAAGACAGATCTCTCTTCACCTTCCCTCACCCAAAAGCAACTGCCATGGAAGCTTTCACGACCTTGTTAGTGCTTCTCATGATCAAAGTACTCGTCTGTTCAACTAGCCCAACGGACATTCCTTCAAGAAGCCAAGACCTTTTCGTTGCCACTGACGAGATGGCAAGAGCCAACTACTTCAGTTTTGTCATGCTCATTAACATGGCTCCACTTGATCAGAAATTTCAGGGGAATGTCACTTTCTTGATGCCCAAGGATCGTATATTGTCTAAAATCAGGATGCATCCAAACGCTGTTTCTGATTTTTTGCTTCGCCATTCAATCCCATCACCCTTGCTCTTTGATCACCTGCTACATATTCCACCAGGCTCGCTGATTCCCAGTTCCAATCCCGATTATATGCTTAACATTTCCAACAAGGGAAGGAAGAGTTTCTTTCTCAACAATGTCAAGATCTCTAGCCCAGATCTATGCACTGCAGGGTCTTCAATTAGATGCCATGGCATCGATGGGGTGCTGCTAGTAGCTACGGATAGGCATCCTTTACCTGCTTGTTCCAACAGCACAAGTCCTGCTGTTGTGGCCACACCACCAAGCCCATCACTCCCATTACCAGATATTCCATCATTTCCATCATCAGCTCCTCCTCCCGGGGCTGCTGCACCGACAGACCAAGAGCACAACCCAAAACATTCAGGCTCTTCCCAACTAGAAAGTCTCTCTCTTGGAGGTTTATTAAAATTCATGGCGACTTCTATTTTGCTGTTAAACGCTCGGGTTCTCTATACAGTGGGACTGAATTAAAGGATTTGGAGAAGTGTACACAACGGGTCACATGCAGAATATTTTTTTAATGAATTATTCTATAAAAAATAGTCTATCTATTTTTCTCCTATCATGACAAGATAGCAAGCCTGGAAGAAAATTCCAAGTGCAATGTTTCTTCCTTTTATTGGGTGAACACTATCTTTGTTCTTCTATTGGCCAATTGACTACACTATAGAATTTTCCTTTGACAAATAATGCTGGTTAGTCCATACCATTTAGGACCCAACAACTTTGTCAAATAATGCTGGCTAGTCCATACCATTTAGGACCCAACAACTAAATATGGGCGCCATGTTACACCAAGTTTGTTTCAATTTTTTTAGATTAACATTGGTATTCGGGTCCGCTTGCGCGTATCTCGACTAATCGCACAGGCACTGAAATTAATGACCATGTAAACTTCCAGTGACTTTGAGGTTTGTGAAACTCGAATTGGTGACCTCTGGGGAGCAAACACATGGCCTAACCAATTAAGCTACACCCCTCAGGGTTAAGATTGTTTCATTTTAATTAGATGAAAATAAATTTGTTTATGAAAATAAGTTTGTTTCATTTTAATTAGATGAAAATAAACCAACTATACTGAACAAATAAAATTAAAAAAAATCACGATAACTTCAAAAAATAACCTTAAAAATTATATATTTGGATAAAAAAATAACATTCAAATTAGGATTGAGCTAATCTAAGGTCACGTGATAGATATGTAAGCTGAATAATAAGGAACAAACCAACTCGTAAAACTTGTTATCCAGATTATGAGATTGAATTAACCCCGTATAAAATAAATTTAAGAAAACCACAAAGCTTTTTTTATTTTAAAAAACTAATGTTTAACATGAAATTGAATAATAAAGCAAAAAAAAAAAAAGGATGCCAAACTACATCAACTTTTCAAACCCGTAACTCTGATCATTAGACCGGAAGAACCATACATGAAAAAAATGATAAAACTTAATTCATAACAAATCTAGCATTGAATGATGAAATATCACTATTATCATTACTATCATCATCATCATATATAATTCATTGTTGTTGATGTTGTTGTTGTTGTTATTGTTATCATCACAATTATTACTATTACTGATGCAAACCTTATCGGAATTTAATTGAATTCATAAACCCAAGATCTTTCTAATTTAGCTTAAGATTGAGAATTGAGCTTGACATAATGGATGATTTGCCCCAAGGCACAAAAACTATAATAACCACCCTCACATAACATCCTCACCCGGAGATGAGCGTAAAATTATAAAATCAGAATAAAAATTGGTCAATTCTTTGAAGAGTATAGTTCAATCAAGAACCAAGCAAGAAAAGTCCTTATTCTCTATGCTTCAATATGCAGAAATTAATGTGAATTAAATCTGAAAAATAAGTCTTATAAAAAAGTATTTATACTCTTGAAAATAAACCCTTAAGATAACTTAATAGGCTCACTTGACCCAATTTGAAACTAGGCCCAAAATAACCCAAAAACTAAGTAATTAACTTGAAATAATAAAAATAAATATTCTGAAATTTTTATCCTATAGTGCCACCACTTCTCTTTGAAGAACAGACTAGGAAATTTTCTTGTTCCAATAATCCTATTTTGCCATCACCTTTAGTGTCCAAGGTAGAATAAGATTTTCCTTCCAATTAAATCTCTTTGATAGATTAGACTTTCTCTACCCAAATAATTCATGATTTTCTTATTGGATTAGAAAATACAAAATACTTAACAGGAAAGCCCATTGATGCTAAAATCACTGCCTTATCATGGGTCATGGTCCAAAAGACTTCTTGAATATGAATCAAATTTATTAAGGCTTGTTCTTCTTGGGTTGTTGTTTTTTTTAGTTCATCTTGGCCCATATATCTTGCAAAAGCTCATTAAATGCTTCCTTAAACTTCTTTGCTTTAGTCCTAGTGATTGGGCCTACTAGAACTACCAATAGATCATTTGATGTGGGTTGGATCACATCAATTACTATTAATATTACTATTACTATTATAATAATCTATCATCATTTAAAAAACAAAAATCATAAACCTGATTTGAAGAATAAAATTGAAAACCATAAAAACTTTAATAAAAGAACCAAGGAAAAAAATTAAGAAATCAAAAGAAAAGGAACCAAATTGAAAAGAAATTTATATATTATAAATTATAATTTAAGTATTAAATTAAAAACAAATAAAAGTCTAAGAAAATACGAAAGGATCGTAACTTATTTTTTGGGCAGGAGAGAGAAATGAAGAGAAAAAAGACCAACTGATGATAAACTGACCATTATAAGCTGACATGCACCATCTAAAAAGAAAGAGGAGATGAAGAAGAATAAAATGAGATAGTGGAAGCATATTTTACACCATTAAAAGATGCCGCACCCACTGTCCAAAGAGCGTGGCGTCTCCCACGTGCAGATGCATGAATTCCCAAATTAAAAAAACACATTCATTAAATGCTGAATGATGTTATTACCCTTGACCAAACCAACAATTAAAAAAATACATAAGGCTAAAGGACCCCATTACCCTTGATTCCATATGTTAAATTTTTAGGATTTAAGGGCATGTGCGTAATTTTACTATATATAAAAAAAGAATATGCAAAAATACCCTTGCTCGACAATACTAGTTCTTTTGATTTAGGGGAATTTTTGGTCATTTAACTATTCATTAATACATGTAAAAGATGATAATACCCTCAAACAAACCTATAACGACTAATTTACTATGTAGAAAGACAAAAATGTCCATAATTAAAAGGCAAGAAATTTTTTTGGGAAGGACAAAAGGTCATTTTACTATAGCGATGAATGAGAAAATATGCCCATAGAATGAATTTGCTTTTCATTTTAGTTGTTTTTTATATGATTAATTTAACAGAAATGTTGAGTAACTGATCTCCTTTTTAGTATTTATAAAAAAACAACTCAATTCTTATGAAGTCTAGTTATGTCACTATAACAAATTTGTAGATGAGAAAAAAAAATTATTGTATTATATGTTATACAAAATTATAAATACTTGGAAACTGTGTAATGATTATGGTTATAGTTATTAAACCCGACCTAAAAGATGACCCGACCAAGAGGCTAGGTCCCGAGGCACACAGGTTGACTCGGGTCAACTCGAGAATATTAAAAAAATGTTTGAGTTTTTAATATATCACATGAAAAAGTTAATAAACAACCATATATGTAGTAAATAATGAATTTTAAAAGATTATTTCAAAAGATTTTTTTTATCCCATATTGGAAATATATTATCTTCTCCTTTTAAGTTGAAGTTTTAAAATCAAAATTCAAACACAACTTTCTCTTTATGAATATATATATTAATGGATTTTCAATCCCACATTGAAAAAATAGAATTTTTTGCTAGTGTTTATATAGTAAACTTTAATATGAGTTAGTAATCAACAAGAAAAGGGTGACAGGTTTTCCCACATAAGGTTAGGCCGAGTAATAGGAAAACTTTTGATTTTCCCTGTGTGCGAGGCAATGCCTATGCCTTTTGTTTTTAGTAATAATTTATTTTTGTTCCTTAAATTGAAACCACTAATGCACTCTATGTTTTTTAGAAACACCCATCTCATAAATATTTGTTCCATATAAATAAGTTAAAAGACATGTTATAAAAAATGTAAGACTAGATGTTCATAAATTATTTTTTTTGATGTATTATAGAAAAAAAACATGATAAAAAAAGATCTAAAAAAAAAAGATCTCCCCCGAGTTATGTTGGATTGTCCAGGTTTTCATATGGCTAATTGCAGGCCCAGGTTTTGCCTACAAACCCGACCAAGGCCCCAGAACACTTGGGTCCTAGATCAACCCATCAGGTCAGGCCAGGTTTGATAACTATGGTTGTGGTATGAGTCTTGTTTTCTTTAAGATATATTAGTTGTGTCAAGTTTTAATTTTTTTTATTTGTACATGTTAACTTAAAAAAATAATAAATTTTTTTTGTTAGATTTCATTAAATTTATGCTTCATGATGTGACAAGAAATTTTTTTTTAACAGTATATTTAGTGATGAAAGTATTTGTAGCTAAAAAGAGTTGATCACTAATTTAATCACAAAAAGAGTTTTTGTTACATTTCCCTTCCATTGTGTTTTGTAAAATTTATATTAAAATGTCACATTTATACATTTATGGTGTTGGAAAAACTTATTTATTGATCCTTCTAGTATTAATTAAACCCACTTCTACAAAATATTAATCTTTACCTTGCACAAATAATCCATTAAATTTTATAATCCTCATGTTTAAACATTAAAATAAAAATAAGCAAATATAATGTGTGTGTGTATATATATAAAACTACATAAGATTAAAATCCTACAAAATCTAGGTAGCCATGATAATTGTATTAATGACATGAACATAGATTATTCAAAGGTTGTCATGTCATAAACGACACATATTGTCTTCATAAATTAATGATAGAACTATTTTTCATTTTTCTTTTAAAATTATTCTTAGTTCTTCATTTAAAGAAAGCTAAGTAGCAAGCAAATTCACTTTTCATTATATAATAAACCTAATTAATTTGTCCACAATAAACAAAAAAAAATTATTCAATATGTAACCAATATTAAGTTATGATAAATTAGTTTAAAAAATTAAGAACCATTGCAATTAATGCATAAATATTATAGTTTAATATTGTTAATTTCTAAGATAAGTTTCAATTAAGACACATTGTCTCAATCATAAATGAAACTTAATAAAAAATTATTTTACTTATTTTAACATTTCATCAACTTATAATTTAAACTTTGACTCAACCTAAACTATATATGATCAACTAATAAACATGCACTCTGTCTTAAATGCATATTGACGAGGGTGATTGCTTATGCATCAAGATAGTTAAAGCTTCACGTAGTCAATTACCTAATGCATGATCTCGAGTTAGCCATTGTGGTTTTTGCTTTAAGAATATGGAGGCAATATCTATATGGTTTCACGTTCAAATTTTTATGAATCACAACAGTTTGAGATACTTGATGACATAGAAAGACTTGAACATGTAACAAAGACGGTAGGTGAAATTGATTAAAGATTATGATTGTATGATCGAATAACATCCTAGAAGAGCAAATGTTATGGTAGATTCTTGGCTAATTTCAATTTGCCCCTGAAGTTCTGACATTTAGCAATTGGACCTTTGTTCATGGAAAATCACTTTTTTTAAAATTTGTTTTTGCCCCTGGATTAATTACAATTGGACCCCTGGATTTTACGCCATTTACAAAACAATCCTTGATTTTTGAATTATTCAATTCAGTCCTTAATTGATTCTTCAACTTTTAATTCTTTCAAAATCACCCTGGAAAAATCAATTAAACTCCCTACAGTACCGTTGCCATTTTACCTTGATCATTGGACTCTAATTTCTTGCAATTTTGCCTCGAATCAGCCTCAAACTTTGGTATTTCTTCAATTAAGCCTTTAATTTCATTAATTAAACTAATTTCAAGTTCAATTAAGTTCCCAAACATATCAATTCTTCAATTAAGTTTCTGATTTCATTTATTAAACCAATTTAAGGTTTAATTAAGTCCATAAACTTAACAATTCTTTCAATTTCTACCAAAATTGACTTTCAAATTTATAGTTTCATCCTTATTAGTCTTTAAACTTTCAATTTGTGTTGTCTTGACCCAATTCTCAAATTATTTTTCATTAATTCAATTTTTATCAATTATTTTTATTATTTATTATTTTTTTGAAAATTCAAAAAATAAATTATGACAATTTTATTTTATCCCTCATTAACTAAACTAGGGATGGTAATAGATACCCATGAATTTGATTATATATCAAATGATATCAACTAAACTATCTTGATATCTATACCCTACTCATTACTTATCGGATAAAATATTTTGATATTCATAAAATATTCATCGGGCTTCGGGTATCCATATGGGTATTCATCTAACTATTATTTATTTAATAAAAAATAAAATAATTAATATGTATATTTGAAGTCTATATATATACACTACCAGAAAATTGATAAATACAAATGGAAATACCGAGAGAATTACCGTGGGAAAAAAAATTAAAACCAAGCAAAAAAAAATGATGACGTGTCATTTTTATCGACGGAATAAAATCCATCGTTAAATTCATTGGTAAACTATAAACACTGTTCATCATGTCAATTACAAAGGGAATCACCGACGGAATTTTCTGTCGGCATTTTCCAGAGAGCTCCAGAACTGTTCACTTTCCAATTGCACTGTTAATTGTTGTTCTTTACAGATAAAATCTCTGACGGATTGAAAAGTCTTCGGTGTTATTTGACGGTTTTCTGAAAACGTTTTATGAAATTGAAAATTTAAATTAAATATTACCGATGGAATTACCGACGGAATAATTAAAAAATATTAATATTCAATTATCCATCGGTAAATCCGTCGCTAACACACCCCAATAAAAAGTCTAAATTCTCTTATTTCACAAGAGACAGATTCATTTCTTAGTATTCTTCTTCTTCTTCTTCTTCACTATATGTAAAAAACATCAATATCTATTTTTTTCTTTTCTTTTCTCTCATCATCTCCTTCTCTTTTCCTCCATGCTCGGGTATGTCTTCTTCTTCTTTCTTCTTTTATCCTCTTAGTTTTTTTTTTATTAATATGCTTTACGATTTTTTTTTCTCTCCTTAGCTTTATTTGCAACTACATTAAAGTAAGATTTTTCTTTTTTATTTTTTTTCATGATTTTTTTCACTATATTTGTTTTTAATTTAATTTTTAATTGTTTTGTTCTTAATAATTGTATAAATGTTGTTGTGAGATTTTTTTTTCATATGAGATCAATTTTTAGTTGAATTTATTTTTTCATTTTATTTATTTGTTGCAAATTTGTTTGAGTTGATTTTCTTATTCTTTTTTCCAAGCATTTTAAGTATATATTATAGAGTGTTGATTTATGTTAATTTAATTATTTTATAATTTTATAAAATAATTTTTTTTACATGTTTTTAAATAATTACCAACGGAAATTCCATCGGTAATTCCGTCGGTAAATGCATTGGTAATAAAAAAATATTATTACCGACGTGTCTTTTCTGTCAGTAATAATATTTTTTTATTACCAACGGATAAAAAATTACCGATGAAAGATTCACTGACGAAAATTCACCGACAGAGAATTTTCGTCGGTGATTTAATTGGTAAATTAATTACTGACAGAATATGTGTCTTACACCGACGAAAAAATTCCGTCGATAAAACTGTTAAATCTTGTAGTGATATATATATATATATATATATATATATATATAGAGTTAAGTTTAAATGGATTTTGGATCGGGTTTTATAATATTCATATCATATCTACTACCTATTGAATAATCCAAATAAACTCACCTATTTAAATTAGGTTGGGTCTGTATTAATCAAGTTAACAGTAAATTGTAATCCCTTAACTAACTAAACAAGAACAAAAGACTTCTATTTTATACTGTGAAACCCAACTATATTTCCTATTCTTTTTCATCCCTTCTGTCGTAATTTTCTTTGACTTTTTTATTTATTAACGGTAACGAAACATCACAACAAAAATTATTGTGAAAGATATGGATAATTATTATGATGACGATGGAAGAGTAAATTTGCCATGCACTAAGTCCCTAGTGTCATCTCATAAAAGACTCTGTCTGCCACATAAGCTGTTGTGAGTGTCGTTCATTTACACTTGTCAACCAATCGCTGCCATGGACTCTTGAGGGTAGGTGAGAGCTTGGGCTTTGATGGGAACTGCATGAGCCATAGGGTTTGGTTTCTTGAATGTCAGATGGGTGCTTTGATTCCCTTCCTACTCACCACATCTTCAATCTGCCAGCTTAGCTACCAGTCTCTCACCACTACTTTCACCAAACTTTCTCTGCTCCTATATTTATTACACTTTGCTCGACTGGCTCTCTCCTCGTACACGAATACACACCGGTCGATTAACACCATCCAGAATTGGGATTGGTTGAGTATACATTCTGAGCGTTAGATACATATATCACACAAAGAAACTCCCTTTCATCTCAAGAAACATGATGTCCGTGGCCACGGTTGAGCCCCCGAAACCGGAACTCTCCCCCCCACAAAACCAAAACGCACCATCCTCTCATGAAACTGATCATATTTTCAGATCAAAACTACCAGATATAACCATCTCGAACCACCTCCCTCTGCACGCATACTGCTTTGAAAACCTCTCTGACTTCTCAGATAGGACATGCTTGATTTCAGGTTCCACGGGAAAAACCTACTCTTTTGCCGAAACTCACCTAATATCTCGAAAGGTCGCTGCTGGGTTATCCAATTTGGGCATCAAGAAAGGCGATGTAATCATGACCCTGCTCCAAAACTGCCCAGAATTCGTCTTCTCCTTCATGGGTGCTTCCATGATTGGTGCAGTCACCACCACTGTGAACCCTTTCTACACTCCAGGTGAAATATTCAAGCAATTCTCTGCTTCTCGTGCGAAACTGATTATCACCCAGTCTCAACATGTGAACAAGCTAAGAGATAGTGATTGCCATGAAAACAACCAAAAACCGGAGGAAGATTTCATAGTAATCACCATTGATGACCCACCAGAGAACTGTCTACATTTCAATGTGCTTGTTGAGGCTAACGAGAGTGAAATGCCAACAGTTTCAATCCATCCGGATGATCCTGTGGCATTACCATTCTCTTCAGGGACAACAGGGCTCCCAAAAGGAGTGATACTGACTCACAAGAGCTTGATAACAAGTGTGGCTCAACAAGTTGATGGAGAGATCCCAAATTTATACTTGAAACAAGATGATGTTGTTTTATGCGTTTTACCTTTGTTTCACATCTTTTCATTGAACAGCGTGTTGTTATGCTCGTTGAGAGCCGGTTCTGCTGTACTTTTAATGCAAAAGTTTGAGATCGGATCACTGCTTGAGCTCATTCAGAAACACAATGTTTCGGTTGCGGCTGTGGTGCCACCACTGGTGCTGGCGCTCGCCAAGAACCCAATGGTGGCGAACTTCGACTTGAGTTCGATCAGGGTAGTCCTCTCAGGGGCTGCGCCACTGGGGAAGGAGCTCGAGGATGCCCTCAGGAGCAGGGTTCCACAGGCCATCCTGGGACAGGTTAGTGTTAGTTACCTTGCCACTAATTAATTAATGAAAGTTTTCATGAACATATATACATCATACATGACATGCGTATACTCATGAGGGTGGTGTATGCGTTTTCGTTTTGCTAAATATATATACGGGAAAGGTAGAAGAGAATCACTATTTTTGTGTGTTGGACAAATCTTACGATACTTGAGCTGTTTTAGGCTCCATTTACTCTGATTCATAGTTTGTTTATTTTTTATTTTTTTAAGAAATTTTATTTTAAAAATATATTAAAATCAATTTTAATTTTTTTTAATATTAACACATCAAAATTATTAAAAAAAAATAATACAGACATATCAATTATTATAAAAAGGTTAAGAACGAATTTCTTATTATAAAAAGTTTCATGCTAGTTTTTTTATTTATTTTCTTAGAAGAATAATCATATATGTGGATTGCCTATATCCGTTCTGTGTATGTATGGTTCTTGAGTATATGGACACGTCACATGGTACTATATTTAGGTAGACATATCACACAGTATTGAAAAATAAATATTGAACATATAAATATTTGAATAACCAATAATTTAACAAGTACTGGTCTCTTGATGATGACCGGAACCGGAGATCTTAGATCCGATAACCGATCCAATGAGGAGTTAAATGTTATTGCATTGCAATTAAAGGCATTGGAGGTGGCAGGATTTGATCCATTAATGAAGCTATCACAGTGGTAAACATTGTTTTAGAAGCATGCGATAGTGAAAGCTATCTGTGTGGTAGGAAGGCCAAGGATCTATGGATATGGTTGGGAATTATACGCACGAGTCTGGTCGGGCACGAAATGCAATGGGCACAAGCGACAAACCATTTGCGCCACCCCTTACGACGACGACCACCTAGCTAGGGCGCCACTCTAGGTGCCCGTCGCTGATGGTGGCATGGATTTAATAATTACGAGACAGATCCTTATATACTTTATAATAAAGTCTATATCTTTGCTATTAAGTCATTTTTATTTAAACTAATTGTGATTTACGAACCATAAATATAGACTTTATTAAGGAAATAAAAAAATATTAATACCGTAGACGAACCATTTCTCATATATATGCATACAAAGTAAGGAAGGAAACTGTTGATGATGGCTTCGACATGAACAGGGTTATGGGATGACAGAGGCGGGGCCTGTGCTATCAATGTGCTTAGCCTTCTCAAAGCAACCCTTCCCCACCAAGTCTGGATCATGTGGAACGGTGGTTAGAAACGCAGAGCTCAAGGTCATTGACCCTGAGACCGGTAGCTCTCTTGGTCACAACCAACCTGGTGAAATCTGCATCCGTGGATCCCAAATCATGAAAGGTTCGGTAATTTCTCCACTCTCAGCTTGATATGCCAAAAACATAATTAATTATATCATTCTTTTGTAGGAGAGGCTATGTCATAGTACCATCTACAGTATATCTATAATCTATTCTCTGCAAAGGGTGCACGTTGAAAATGTTTTTGTTTTTCTGAGGTTAATCATGCGAGAGTTCCAAAGTTATTATCCCTTAATAGCCTAAGCCCAAACAGGATATTTGAATGACGCGGAAGCCACGGCAAACATCATAGACGTTGAGGGTTGGCTCCACACTGGAGATATAGGTTATGTCGACGACGACGGCGAGATTTTCATTGTTGATAGAGTGAAGGAAATCATAAAATTCAAAGGCTTCCAGGCATGTCTGACTTTGGACCTATTTCCTTTCATATCTATGCATGTATTGTACAGTACCTCACTGACAATTTAACAAGCATGTTCTATGCTCTATGGTCAGGTGCCGCCAGCGGAGCTTGAGGCTCTCCTTGTAAACCACCCATCAATTGAGGATGCGGCTGTTGTTCCGTAAGTACAACCAAACTCATCATCATATCTCTATCATTTCTCTTAATAGCATACTTTGTTCAATCGGATTAGGAAAGGAAGGTGTTATTCTATCATTGTATTCCAAGGCCCCTAAAGCTAGAGAGCTCGTGTTTCTTTTATTTTAATCATGTTTTCTGTCTCAAAGCCGAGATAACTTGTATGGAAACAACAGGCAAAAAGACGAGGTTGCTGGTGAAGTTCCTGTCGCGTTTGTGGTCCGCTCAAATGATCTTGACCTTAATGAAGAGGCTGTGAAAGACTACATTGCTAAGCAGGTGCTCGTGCAACTTCAATATATACTAGCTCTTTCAATGTTAAAAAAGATACCTTTTCTAAACAATCCTAGTAAGGGTTTCAATGCTTATTAAGAACAACAAAGAAAAAGAAAAGCTTCCACGTCCATTGGAAGCTAAGATCATACTTACTCTTACATTTTGTTCTAAACAGGTGGTGTTCTACAAGAAACTGCACAAGGTGTTCTTCGTTCATTCTATTCCGAAATCGGCTTCTGGAAAGATTCTAAGAAAAGACCTCAGAGCCAAGCTTGCCACAGCCACCACCATGTCCTAGAATTCATTCCGTTAAATCTGCATTTATTATTTTGTGTTGTCTTCTTCCACTCACCGTGCCCCAATAAAATTACTACAAACCCATCATTCTGTTTTCAATTAAACTGTAAGATTTGCCCCTTGTGATGTGATTTTTTATTTCTAATAACTAAAGTGCTCTTAGCAAGAATGGAGCAAAACTTTTTCGTATTAACTATAACTAAAAATATCAGTGTTTTATTATAACAAAAGTTACTATCAACTGTGAGTTTTTTTTTTATTTATTATGAATTGCACTATTTGCACCGAAGCGAAGTTACCAACGAATCTGAGTACTTTCACGGTGAGGCTGCATGCCAGAGGTGCCTGGCTAGAGATGTACTCCTTGGAGCTGCATGCACCTCACGCTTGATTGCCGGGCCTAGACATTGGGTAGGCCACGCATACTTGGCTGCGGCCACTTAGTGCTGGGGCTGGATGAGACCATCGCATGTAGACATCTAGTGCAGGGTCTGCCCAGCCTTGGGTGCTCCGGGTGGACCCACACGCCTGGTTGCAGCCACTTGACGTTGGGGTTGGTTGAGACCATGACATGTAGACACTTGGTGCACAATCTGTCCAGCCTTAGGTGCTCGGGGCGGACCCGCATGCCTGGCTGCAGCTCCATGGTGAGCGGGTCTGCAGACCCGAGCGCCTAGCCAACAGACCCGGCCGCCGAGGTCTGTTCTGACCGCCCTTGGGTTTAAAGGAATGCGCGGTTGGATTAGCAGACCCTGCAGAGAAGAAAAATGAATAATAATAATAATAATAATTATTATTATTATTATTATTATTATTATTGTTGTTGTTGTTGTTGTTGTTATTGTTGTTGTTGTTGTTGTTGTTAACGATTTTTTTAAAAAAATATTACTCTAGAAACTTTAGCCAGACAAGTTTAATATTATTATTAATATGATAAATATTATTATTTGTATACTAAATATTATTATCTTTTTGTAATTAAAAGTATTGATATTAAGAATAGAAGAAAATTGAAAAACAAAATATAGTCAAAACTATTATTATTATTATTATTGTTAAATTTGTTTTTTTTAAAATTATTACTGTATAAACTTTGGTTATGCAAGTTTAATATTATTAGTAATATGACGAATATTATTATTTGTTTTCGAAATATTGTGATCTTTATTGTAATTAAAAGTATTAATTAATTATAATTAATTAGCTCAAAATGTCACCACCTGGTGCTAGAGCTGACAAGCCAGGGCGTTGGGGCCGGTCACGTGCACATGGCCACGGCCCTAGGCTGCAAACACCTGGCACGGGATCTGCCTAGTTTTGGGCGTTAGGGGTAGAGACGTGCGCTTGGCTGTAGCCCCAAGGGGGGTTTCTCTACTGTGTTTTTTGACAAGAATTACGGCTAAGGATATTCACTACAAGATTTAACAGTTTTACCGACAGAATTTTTCCGTCAGTGTAAGACACATATTCTATCGGTAATTAATATACCGACAGAATCACCGATGAAAATGCTCCGTTGGTGAATCGTTCATTGGTAATTTTTTGTCCGTCAGTAAATCCATTGGAAATAAAAAATTAAAATTACTCGCTTCATTTCATTGGTATATCCCTCGGTAATAATTTTTTTTATTACCAACGGATTTACCGACGGAATTACCGATGGAAATTCCATTGGCAATTCCGTCGGTAATTATTTAAAAACATTTTAAAAAACAATTTATTTTATAAAATTATAAAATAATTAAATTAACATAAATCAACACTGTATAATATATACTCAAAATGCTTGAAAAAAAAAATCAACTCAAACAAATTTGCAACAAAAAAATAAATTCAACTAAAAAAATTAATATGAAAAAAATGAAGTTGCAATTGCTAAAAATTTAAAAATCCTATAAATAAATCAACTAAAAATTGATCTCATGTGAAAAAACAAATCTCACAACAACATTTATACAATTATTAAGAGCAAAACAATTAAAAATAAAATAAAAAACAAATATAGTGAAACAAATCATGAAAAAAGAAGAAAAATCTTACCTTAATGTTGTTGCAAGTGAAGCAGAGAAAAAAAATTTCATAAAGCATATTAATTAAAAAAAACTAAGAGGGTCTTGGGTTGTGACATAAATATTATTATTATTCTTATAATTATGGAATTCTTAATATAATTATTTATGTTATAAATATTATTATTTTTATTATAATTCTAAATATTTATTTAAAAATATTATTATTTGTGCTAGAAATATTCTTGGGTTTCTAAATATAATTATTTGTGTTATAAATATTATTATTTTTATTATAATTCTAAATATTCATCTAAAAAATATTATTATTTGTGTTAGAAATATTCTTAGGTTTCTAAATATAATTATTTGCATTATAAATATTATTATTTTTATTATAATTCAAAGTGTTAATATAAAAATTATTATTATTTTTTGTATAAATATTATTATTTTTATTATAATTCTCTTGGGTACTTCAGACACAGAAACAGTTGGCCTTAGGTCCTGCATCGGGTCTAAGGACCCAATATCCTTAGGTCTCGTAGCGCAACCATACCCAAATATATTATTATTTGTATTATAAATATTTTGAATTACATTATTATTAATATTAAAAATATTATTATTTGTCTTATAAATATTTTGAATTGATTAAAAGTATTAATATTAAAAATATTATTATTTTTATTATAAATATTATTTTTTATTACAATTAAAACTATTAATATTAAAAATAGTATTATTTGAGTTCAAATATTATTATTTTTAGTACAATTAAAAGTATTAATATTACAAATAGTATTATTTGTGTTAAGTAATTTTTTAAAAACTTTTTTAAAAAAATTAATTTTATAAAATTATAAAATAATTAAATTAACATAAATCAACACTGTATAATATATACTCAAAATGCTTGAAAAAAAAAAAGAAAATCAACTCAAACAAATTTGCAACAAAAAAATAAAACAAAAAAATAAATTCAACTAAAAAAATTAATATGAAAAAAATGAAGTTGCGATTGCTAAAAATTCAAAAATCCAATAAATAAATCAACTAAAAATTGATCTCATGTGAAAAAACAAATCTCACAACAACATTTATACAATTATTAAGAGCAAAACAATTAAAAATAAAATAAAAAACAAATATAGTGAAAAAAATCATGAAAAAAGAAGAAAAATCTTACCTTAATGTAGTTGCAAGTGAAGCTAAGGAGAGAAAAAAAATTTCGTAAAGCATATTAACTAAAAAAACTAAGAGGATAAAAGAAGAAAGAAAAAGAAGACATACCCGAGCATGGAGGAAAAGAGAAGGAGATGAGGAGAGAAAAGAAAAGAAAGAAATAAATATTGATGTTTTTTTACATATAGTGAAGAAGAAGAAGTAGAAGTAGAATAAGAAGAAGAAGAAGTAGTAGAAGAAGAAGAAATAAGTCTGTCTCTTGTGAAATAAAGGGACTCAGGCTTTTTATTGGGGCGCGTTAGCGTCGGATTTACCGACGGATAATTGAATATTAATATTTTTTAATTATTCCATCGGTAATATTTAATTTAAATTTTCAATTTCGTAAAAAGTTTTCAGAAATCGCCAACAATTACCGATGATTTTTCAGTCCGTCGGTGATTCCATCTGTAATATTTAAATGAAAATTTTAAATCAATTGAATTTTTTCAGAAAACCGCCAAATAATACCGACGACTTTTCATTCTGTCGGTGATTTTGTCCGTAAAGAACAATAATTAACAGTGCAATTGGAAAGTGAACAGTTCTGGAGCTCTCTGGAAAATACCGACGGATTTTGTTCGTCGGTGATTCCCTTTGTAATTGACATAATGAACAGTGTAAACAAGTTTACCGATAGATTTACCGACGGAATAAATTCCGTCAGTTATTCCGTTGGTAAATCAGGATTTTACCGATAGAAATATTCCCTCGGTGTTTCCGTTTGTATTTATCGGTTTTCTGGTAGTGATTTTCTTCTCTATCAAAAGTTATTGAGGCTGACTTGACAGCCATACCTAACGTTGTTGGATATGGTAGCAAGGCCAGACCCAAAACACTTCTAAAAGGAGCTATCAATAGTGTTGATTCAAACTCAAAACACTTCAAAAAGGGGATAAGTCTGCCTGCCCACCTAAAGCCACTGATCTTGGGTCTGGTTGACAGCGATATCCAATATCCTTGGGTCTCGTAACGTAGCCATACCCAAAGATACTATTATGTGTATTATAAATTTTATTATTATTAATATTAAAATTTTATTATTTATCTTATAAATAATTTTTTTTATTATAATTAAAAGTATTATTATTTTTATTATAAATAATATTATTTTTACTATAATTAAAAGTATTAATCTCAAAAATATTATTATTTTTGGTGTTATAAATAATATTATTTTTACTATAATTAAAAGTATTAATATAAAAAACTAGTATTATTCGTGTTATAAATATTATTATTTTTATTAGTATTAATATTAAAAATAGTATTATTTATGTTATAAATAATATTATTTTTACAAAAATTAAAAGTTTTAATATAAAAAATATTATTATTTTTGGTGTTATCAATAATATTATTTTTACTATAATTAAGAGTATTAATCTAAAAATATTAATATTTTTCACTTGAATTTTGCGTTAGGACCCAATGCTTTTGGGTCCCGCGGCAGAATCCATTTCTCTTCGGTTGTGTTATAAATATTATTATTGTTTTTATATTTCAAAGTATATGTATAAAAATTATTATTATTTGTGTTATAAATGTTATTATTTTTATTATAATTCAAAGTATTAATATAAAAAATATTATAATTTTTGTTATAAATATTCTTGGGTTTCTTAATATTATTATTTGTGTTATAATATTATTATTTTTATTATAATTCAAAGTATTAATATTAAAAATATTATTATTTGTGTTATAAATATTCTTGAAATTTTTAATATAATTATTTGTGTTATAAATATTATTATTTTTTGTGTAAATATTATTCTTATTATTATTCTCTTGAATGTTGACCAATTGGTCTTGGGTCCTGTATCAGGACTCAATTCTGTTGGATCTTGTATCAGGACCCAATGCTCTTGAGTCCATCATCAGGACCCATATCTCTTGGGTCTTGTGTTAGAACCCAATGCTTTTAGGTCCTGTGGCAGGATCCATTTCTCTTGAGTCCTCACACAGGACCCATGTGAAAAAGGTCATAATGCATGAACTATGAGTATTGGTCCAGAGTTTGTATCTAATGTTATTGGATCTTGGGTTGTGATATAAATATTATTATTATTCTTATAATTATGGAATTCTTAATATAATTATTTGTGTTATAAATATTATTATTTTAAATATTTTTTATAATTAAAAGTATTAATATTAAAAATATTATTATTTTTATTATAAATATTATTTTTTTATTACAATTAAAACTATTAATATTAAAAATAGTATTATGTGAGTTCAAATATTATTATTTTTAGTACAATTAAAAGTATTAATATTACAAATAGTATTATTTGTGTTATGAATACTATTATTTTTAATATAATTAAAAGTATTAATATAAAAAATAGTTTTATTAATATCATTATTATTATTATTATTATTATTATTATTATTATTATTATTATTATTATTATTATTATTATTACTGTGTTGTAGACATCAGGCGCGGGGCCTGCCTAGACTTGGGCACCGAGGGCAAACCTGCACGCTTGGCTGCAACCCTATGGAGGGCTTTCTTCTGCTGTGTTTTTTAGCAAGAATTATGGCTGGGTGCATTACCTCCTTTGCCAAAAGCTATTGTGGCTGGCTTGACAGCCGAACCCAGCGTTGTTGGGTCTGGCAGCCATGCTAGGCCCAAAACACTTCCAAAAGAAGCCCCCATCATTGGGTCTTACTGCCCAGGAGGACCCAAGTCTAATGGGTCAACTAATTATGACATAACAACTTTCTAGACATGCTCCACTAGATCACATTATTTATGACCTTTAGATTGTTGAGTTTCCCAAAAGATATATACGCAGTGAAAATGATAAATTAAATTTTTTTTCTGGAGTTCCAAGATCTCGTTAGACAGATCTAAAGTTTTTAAGGGTTTATAAGAAGATTACATGAAGATTAGATTTTTTATGGTTTTAAATAATTGCTTCAAAGTCGGGTTGTCGCAAACCATAAATCGTCCAAGTGTCCAGTTTCTAATGGTAATCCACACGAACCATACTAATAGTAATCCACACGAACTATCAGTAAGAAATATCTTAAACCCTTTTACGAGAGAGGAATTGCTATGTCTTTCAGTGTTAGATTTTTTTTTTGTGTTTTTCAGGTGTTATGTAACTTATGTATACTATTTCCTACAAAAAACAAAATAAGAAACATATCATTCTATTTATAGAAAAACCTGAAAATCTTATAAATGGTGAAATATCAATTTGCCTCTTGAATTATATCACCTACAAATGGTTAAATATTAATTTTTCCCCTGAATAATATTACATATATTATTTCAGGATAATTTTAGAAATTTATTGAATCAAGTCCCTACTTGAATTTTATAGGTCTAGAATTGTAATTCTCTGTATAAATTACATTATAGTTCTCAATTTCTAAAATTTATTTACAATCAATTCAAACTTGATTAATCAAATATTAGATGTTAGATTCCTGAATATCATACACGTAATGGAAATAATAAAACAAATTACTCGGAACTCTCTAGGATCCAGTTAGATAGATCTAGAGTTGTTTAGGGATTAATTACCTGAAGATCTAATCTTTTTCGGCTTTGAATAATTCTTTAATGGTTGAGTTGTCGCAAACCACAAGCCATTCAATTGTTCGGCTTCCAACAGTAATTCACACGAATCACCGGTGAGAAATCTCCTAAATCTCTATTTAGAAGAGAATGATTTCTATGCCTAGAGTACAAGCTCTTTATTATGTGACTTACGTAGTTTTTCTGTTTAATAGACAACCAAAAAAAAAAAAGAGGTATGACTTACTATTTATATGGAAATCTGAAAAACCCTATAAATTAGCAAAATATCAATTTGCCCCTTGAATAATATCCATATATTAATTCAAGACAATTTTAGAAATTAACTTAATCAAGTCCTTACTTGATTTTTCTAGATTTAGAAATATAATCTTTGTATTAATTATATTCTAGTCCTTAATTTCTAAAATATATTTGAATCAAGTCATACTTAATTAAATCATCTCAGTTTAATTTTTGAATAATGGTTCTTAATGTGTGTGACCCATTAGGTTCCTAATATGTTGGCCCAAATATAAATTATATTTATAATTAAATAGAATTAAATAAATTAAAAATTTTAATTTATTATCAATTCAATAATTAATTAATTTATATTTGAAGATCAAGTACATCATCTAACAATGTGGTCATGATCCCCTAAATATTAGAAAAGTCATTAGTGGTTTGACTTAACCTTTCAATGACCGGTTTCTTAGTGTAATTAATATATTTTCATCAATAATGTTTCGATATAACAATAAAGCATGGAGTATATCTTCCATGTTAAATAATGTTTGTTCTAAACACAATAGTCATTAATAATTTTAATAAGATTTGAAACTCTTTTTAAATTTCATTCAACATTGGTCAAAGATTTCTTAGTCAATATTATTTGAGAAAAAATATAATATTTTTTCTAATTCATTTAGGGTGATGAATCATCTCTTAATCACTCAAATACCTTCATATAGTTTATGTTATACTCAATGTTTGCCTCTTCGTTACTTCGATTAAAATAACATGTAATAGGATCAAAGTATAACATTATCTATATAAGATAACTTAGTGATCCCAAGTATAAGAATCACTTATATAACCATCATGTGAGCCTTTCCATAGACATATAGAATTCTCATGCTGGTCAGTTCAGTGTACATGTTTTAAAACAAGCACCTACATATTAGTTTTAGATATCTTTTATACCTTAACCTATGAGGACATTTGCTTCCTTTCATAAATAAAAGAACATAATATATATTAGTCTCTAAGACTCTAATAAATGTCAAATATTTAAGAGAGCATCGACTAGGAACAATTTAGAAACAATGTTTTGATGTAATATGAATCTCATAATTATAACAACTTTATAATTTTCTTTGCAGAATATTTTTTTTTCTATGGACATTATCTTTACTCTAGATTCATAAATCAAATATTAGATTCATTAATTTAATGTTATATGAATATTAAAGATAAATTAAACCTTTATTAATAATAAATATGTATTTACATGAATATAATAATGTCACGTGTAACCAACTAATTAGCTACAGAGTATATTAAACTAATATTAGATTTATTAATAAAATAAATTGATGAATATTAAAGATAAATATTTTTATTAATAAATTAAATATATTTATATAAACAAAGTTAATGTCACTTGAAACCAACTGATTAACTACACAATATAAACACTAATAATCTCATACATGCATTACATCCAATCATTCATTTATAAAATATCATATTGCTTTAGGCCCTGTTTGGAAACGCGGGTTGGCCCGCGTTTTTAAAAAAATAATTTTTTTTGCTTAAAATTATTATTTTTTAGTGTTTATAGATAATTTTGTTGCGGTGATATCAAAAATGATTTTAAAAAAATAAAAAAACATTATCTTGATGCATTTCTAAGCGAAAAGTATTTTAAATCGCAACCGCAACTACAATCCCGTACATGCCCTTACCTGAAAGTAATCATTTTACTAGAATAGTAGTTTAGTAAGAGGATCTTAAAGATTCTTTTTATTAGGTATTTACTCTATTTTTATTTTTTTTTAATAAATTTTTTATACTCGAGGAGAATTTTCTAAGTATATTTTACAATAACTCTATTATTATCACTGCTTCTAGATTATCGATAAGAGTATATCTGGGACGACTCCAATTCCCATGGACATACCAAAAAGAACAAAAAGAGTTAATTTCTTTTGTTAATGAAGTTGAGGGCGCCAGGACAGTATGCCACGGACCCTTGCGAATAAAGCCACATTGAAGGAAGGAGCAGTCAGTCAGCCAGTAATAGCAAAATACAAGAAACAAAAAATAAGTTGAATCATCAATGGTCCTTTCTATGTTCCTCGATGAAAGGACATTATCAGCATCCACAGACAAGAAAACTGATACCTGTCTGTCCTTTTACAGTAAAAGAGACAATTCTCATTGATAAATAATACTATCTTTAAAGTTCTACACATTCCCATTTCTCCCAGATTTGAAAATTTTCCGTTAGTACATTCAATACATAGATGAACGCATACTGCACTACACTGGCATCATCTTTAGTGCCAACGTTGCCTTGTGAATTTTTTTCTTCTCATGCAGCTGAAGACCCACATCCTTACCATGAAAACCAAGAGCACCGCCATGGGTGAAAAGATATCCTCTGTTGTCAACGTATAAAATGTTTTTGAGGGGAGCACAAATGCCTTCGTCCCAGGATTGTGAGGTACAGAATACAGATCATCATGTCGCATACCTAGGCTATAAGGTGTACTCTGATGAACAAATCCTTGATCACAGTTTCAACTTTTTAAGCTGTAGGAGCTCTAAATACACCAGTATGTCGCTACAGGTACACAACCATGTGGTATTTGCTCGTATTTGCTCCTCATTGAAGTTTTTGGCATCTCTCAGGATCCCCCATCTTCATAGTTCATATAGCTGAGAGCTCTGTAAAAGGTTTTGCAACCACATAACATTTATTCATCAGCAGTCTTTATCAACATCACAACTCTATAGCGTTGCTCACTGTCAATTAGTACCTTGGTCGGTCACCTGGGATACGTGGCTGGGCATTGTATCTTCAATCCAACTTCAAGCTCATTGAGGAACGAGATCCTCAAACTCTTCATGGATTCAAGAAGAACTTCAGCTTTGAGTTTCTTTCCAGCTGATTTGTACAGATGCACAGCTGCACTCATTATAAATCTGTCTGCTTTAACTGACTCCCTGATCTGTTCAAAAAATTTGATGCCTTTTTCCACATGTCCATAGTCCATGTAACCTCTAAGCATGGCCCGACAACAGACAAGGTCTGGATTTAAACCAGCCGATAATAGCTCCATATACACCCTTTCTGCTTCAACCATAAGACCAGCCTTCACAAGAGCATAGAGCAAATGCTTAAAATGGGCATTTGAAGGAGGGATGCCCTTCTTCTGCATGGCATTTATTGTTTCCTCTGCCTCCAAGCATTTCGAACTCACTGAATAAGCTTGAACAAGGGAGAGGTATGTGAACGAGTCTGGTGGACAACCATCTCTCTCCATAACTTTGAATAGTTCTTCAACTTCATGATAAAGTCCTGACATGGCATATACTTTGGCCATTACATTGTAGCTAACCTGCAATTCCCCAGCAAAGACAAGAAGTCTTTCATTCATTAAATAATAATTTGGAAACACATATACAACTGGATGAAGAAATTTAGTTATATTACTACATATACTCCAACATTAAGTATTCTAGCATCACAAACAGGAATATCTTTTCTTAAATGAATGTTACAGATTAATGAAGATATCACCAAAATTAAAGTGGCAATATGCACTCCTGTGACAAAAACATGGACCATTCTAAGCATTATCTGGAAAAGGTAAAAAAATTAAAAAAAAATAGTAATTTTCATGCAGAACCACAGGAAAATTATAACAAACAAATATATTTGATATAAGTAACTACTAATGTATGATGTTCATTTCTCTTCGTGAAATTTCAGAAAATAATCTGTAAAGTTTTGGCAGCATAAATATATATGAGCATTACCACCCCAGGTTTTATCCCCTCTTCCTGCATTTTGGCAAACAGGAGAGATGCCTCATGTCTCTTACCTACAAAGTAATAAAAAATAGCAACGTCATGGAATATGTTGAGCAATGATGAGACATGGCTGCTACTACAATAAATATACTGATAGGAGAAGATGTGAATCTGCCAGCTCTAATGCAATGAGCACTAGATTGGCAATGAATAAATGAACTGAATATATTGCTAGAGAACATGTGCTTTAAAAATGTTCAGTCGAAGGCATTTATATGCTATAAACAGTGATGCTCTGTTGGTGCGATGATTCTTAACCATATACTAAGGCAAAACAGGACAAGAATCACCACTTCATTCTAGTGCAATGACAATGTTTTGGGACACATTGTATCCCAAGTTTCTGTGGCTTGTTCATGACAACTGTCAGCTGACCGATAAAAAGTAGTGCCATCAAAGTTTGACTGAGGGAGGTAGCGTATCCACAATTTTCTTTGGCTTATTGTTTAAAGCTGTCTAGTGACCAATGAGCAGCAGTATAATGGAAATATGATTGGCAATTCTTACTATCCATGGTGTCAGGTGTGAATTAATCATGTGTTGACAGACAGAATGTAAATGGGGGCAGGCATGTTCGGTTGAAGCTGGTGTATGGAGACTATGGCGAGGTTTTCTTCAAATGGCTCACTGTGGATTGTGCAAATTTGAATATGGTTGTGGACACCATCACCATTAAATCCTCGGAGAGCAATGCTACGTATAGAACCCAAAGAAAAGTAGGGGAGGCTCTATCCTCTTTTGAACTAGGTTAAGCTCAATACTAATGAGCAAGTAGAGTGCTGGCATTGGTTTGGCAGATGGCTCAGGAGCTACTACAATGTCAGGTTTTTCCACACAAAGCTTTTGACAGTAAGGGGGCTGGAGATAACCTGGAATGGAGAATTTAAATACATGATTTTACAGTCAGGTTTTCTAGTAGCTGTACACCTAGACTGTCAAGGTTAGAGCAATGGTAACTTGCTACTTGTGGATGCAATTTGAGAACTTTACAAGAATTGGAAATCTTGCTCTGCCAAGCATGAAGGGAATGTTGGTGCTAACTACTTCCAGAATGCAAGACATCTTCATGAATGACTTCACAGGGACTTGGAACGCCTAGTTTCCTTTTTTTTCCTTTCTTTGTCAGGCCTAAAATGGAAATGGAAATAACTCCAGTGCTGCAGGAGTACTCCACTCCATCTTCCATCCCCTTAAATCAAGCCATGTGTACTAATCGACAATAACATTGAAAGTTGATATGATTTTGTTTCCATGTTCACATATTGTTTTCTTGTCAATTAGTAAGAATGGAGTACAGAGAGGTGGATACTCCTGGAGTAATTTCCAGCCAAAAACTAGGAGGCCATAACTAATTGGGTGGGGGGGGGGGGGTTGTGGGGTTATACAGACAGAAATAAGTTACTTTAGGAACTTCACAGATTTGATATCAATCAGTTTTTGCTTTAAAGCATGAACAGAAAATAAGATAATATAGGTGATTATTACCAGCCTTGCCATAATAATAAATCATATTCATGTATGCCTTTTCATCCAAAGATACACCCAAGCTGCAAGCTGTATTGAACACCTCCACAGCCTTATCCAACTTTCGACCGCGTCCATATACACTGCATCGATTGTTAAATAGTTTGAGATTATCAAGATCGTTGTTTGGGTCATTTTTTCATCCATCAAGCTCTTACCTAATCATAGTGTTATATGTCTGAATTGATGGAGTGAATCCCAATAACAGCATGTGCTCATAGATGCTGGTTGCAAAATGCAATCTACCTGCAACATTAGGTTTACAGATTATTATGTACACTTTTCTTCCCTAAACAAATAATAATACGATGGTCTGTATCAACCTGCTTCTAGCATTGCCTTGATAAAAATATTGTACGCCACAGTATCAAGCTCCATCCTGTCCTGAATACTCCTGCAAATAATATTTTCAGCCTCTGGATGTTTGCCTGAGGATTAAACAATTTTTTCCATTAATCAGCATTGTAACAGAAGTAGCTTTCTTCAGAATCAACTTTGAGCATGCATTAGCTTTTTAAAGCACTTTTTTACTTTGGTCTTTGTTTTCTTTTACTCTTTCCCTTTTCTCCATTTCCTCCTGCACTCACAAGTCTCTTCATTTGTTCAATTCTTCAAAATAATTCACAACCAGCCCTTGATTAATGCTGGCTCGAATATTCCTAATTTCAAGTAATAGCTCACCATAAAACAAAATGCATGCAGATTACTCAACATCTGTTATATGTCACAACCACATCAGCTATAACTGCCTTTTTATGGAGTTATAATTACCAGATTATGTCAATGAAAGTTGTATAGACCAAAGAAACTATTCTAAAATTATCAATATCAAAGAGGTTTGCATCATATGCACATGCGTAAGATGCATGCATAAAACTGTTACTATCAAAATGTATTGATAATGGCTGGTCTACAAGAGAATTGACAATCATACCAGAATTGGTCAAAGCATTCACAACCATGCCAATACCAACAGCACCAAGATTGTGCCCTCTTTGTGCCACTTCTTCATAAAGCAAGTATGCCTCCTCAAATTTACCACATTTGACACATGCATCAATCATTGAGTTAATTATTGGGTTTCCCAATATTGGAGAATCTACAACTGCTGCAAAGACCTCCTGGGCCTGTTTCAGCTTGTTTTGTCTCCCATATGCACTAATCAAAGAAGCAATTGTTTCATCCTCTAGTCTAGAGCCTAGCTTGATTAATTGACCATTTACTGCCTCCGCTTTGAATAGATCACCTATAGAAGATAGTGATATCTCTCAACCAAAAAATACATTGAAAAGTTGATACTTTCATATCATAGAATTAATGTATATAACTGTAAATAGTAAAAATCACAAAAAAAGAGTGAATTTTGTGAGTTACATACCTTCTCTAATAAAGCTGTTTACTAGTTGGCTCACCACAGACAAGCCACTACCAGCCTCAAGTATCAACTTCAGGAATTCTTCTGTCTTGTTGAAATTGCCATTTTCCAAGTATAAACTCAGGATAAGCCCCAGAGCCGTGGTGTCAGCAGAAACCATAATGTTTTCCAGTTCCTTATTTTCTCCATGCATAACATTAGAAAATGTCTTAAAAAATCTATTATCCTTGAATGATGCATTTGTGCCCATCTCATATACCAATTGTTCAGCATCTTTTAACATGCCTTCCTTGCAAAATACTTTAATAACTGTATTGAAAAGCTCCTCATCAAAATCTACTAGGTCTTTCCTTATGTGGACAATAAAATCCTTGGCCTTTTCAGTCAAGCCAAGTCTAACATATAAATTAATCATGTCACTACAAGAACCAGCATCAGGACATCCTATCTTTGATAAAGCTCGAAATGTAACTTCAGCAGAGTCCAAATCTTCTTTCATACAATAACACTGCAACAACACAATATAAGCAAATCGTGATAACCAGATGTTTCTAGATTTCATCACTTCAATAACACTCAAGGCTTTCTCAAAGTTTCCTGAACTGAGATGCACTTGTGCCATTGCTAAATATGTTTTCTCATTACTCAGTAGACCTGATCGCTCAGTCTCTTCAAATGTTTTTTGCGCATCCTCATAGAGACCAAGTTTGCCATATATTCTTATGAGCAACCCATATATAACTTCATCAGCTGCGATGTTCTTGCTCTGCATTTGTATAAAGAGGGAAAGGGCTTTAGAATAGTCTTTGATTTTGTAATACATAGTCAGAAGTGAAGCACAGGTGAATTTACTCGGAACTATTCTGTGAGATCTCATGTCCTCGTACAATTTCAATGCTTCATGCCAGTTACTGTTTTTGGTACTCACAGTAATAAGCAAGCTATATATTACTTCCTCAGGCACCAGCCCCATGGTCCTCATCTCATTGAAAGTCTTGAAAGCCTCCTTGTGAAGACCTTCCTTGACAAGTGAACTAATAACCACTGTATAAGTAAAATTATTGGGTGCAACCCTTTTATCAACCATCTGCCTCCACAATACTATAACCTTTCCGTGAAGTGATTTCTTCTGCAATGAAGACAGCATAAAGTTGTAAACTGCAATAGAGACTACAATCCCTCTTTCTTTTATAGCTGAATAAAACGAAAACATAGCCTTATGGTGTCCCCATCTGGCATAAGAACACAACATGGTGCCGCATGCAACTTCATCGGGTTCACATCCTACTTCAAGCATCTCCAAGAAGGTTTGTTCAGCTAACTTGATCTTTCCAACTTGCCCATATATTCGCAAAAGAATCGTATATACAATAACGCTCGGATGATAGCTTAACTGTCAAAGCACAATTCTATCATTGCACAAAATCAATTTCCAAAACTTCTTCTGTGGCTAAAAAGAGAGAGAGAGAGAGAGAATGAAGGGAAAAAAAATAAAGGAATTTTAAGTTCTTAAAGAACATGATTTCATTATCCCATTAAACCACAAACCATCTCACAATCAACTCTAACAAGTTTACGATCAAATTTAAAACAAATAAAACATTAAAGCAAGACCCACTTCATTCAACATCTAAAAAGCCCCAGAATCACACACATACACAATTAACAAATGAAACCCACCTGCAGTTTCATCCAGGAAAAGAAGTCTCTGGCCTCCCTCCACCCTTTCTGCTCTTTTAAAACAACACACATTTCTCTAAAACTCAACTTACCCACAAACCCACTCATAAGCAACCTCATATCCCTCTCTTGATTTTTCTTGCCAGCCAATCCCCTCACTCTCTTTATAGCTGCCACAACATGCTTCCCATAAAGATGCCCATTTCTATCATCCTCCAAATACATCACCATCTGTTCAGGAGTTCTCTTTATCCACTTTGGTGTTTGAGCTTGCGGGCCTTGGTGCTTACGCAACAAGCTCAAGTATCGCGCTCTGGCTATGATCATGCGCCTGGCGTTGTCATCCGATAACGGGTTTTTGGGGTTTTTGGATTTGGGTTTGGGTTTAGATATGTTGTTTCCGTCGCTTAAGGACCAAGGGTCTGGGTGGATTGAGGATTTAATAGGGACTTTGTTGGGGTTTATGGACTTTGGTTTTGGCTTTGTTTTTGAATTAGGAGGGGGAGGGAGAAACGGGGATTCGAGGATGATGTTCTTCATTTCACTCTTGTTTCCTCGCTCTCTATTTTTTTTTTTGTTTTGTTTTTTTCCTCGGGAAAATAGGGTTTTCCGGGGAAGTATGTCAACAGGGAGGCATATGATGAAACTATAAATGGCGCGAGGATAGAGGATAAAGCCTTTTCCTTTACCGTCTCTACGGAAACTATTAACATTTTAGGAAATAAAAAGAAACTAAATTGAAACCGCGAAAAAAATAAATAAATTTCTTTGGTTTGGTTTAAGAGAAACAATAGATGAATTTTTATTTATTTGAATATATTGAGGAAGAAGAAATAAAAATAAATAAATAATCCTAAATTGCTAAAAATATATCTTCATCTTTTATTTATTACTTTTTACTTGTAAACATTTGCAGCAAAACTTTTTCCATCATCTATTAGATTCAAGGGTACAAGTGTGAACGTTGAAGCTTCTACTTTCTTTCTAACCATTTGTCACGTCTCAACTCTTCGATTATCATTTGGTCCATAAATTGAGCATCCTTCTCCACCCTTTCGCTCTTACAAACATCATTAATGATGTGGATTTGTTTTTCAAATTGTTAATTTGAGGTTTTAAAAAAAAAATTATAACTTACCTAACAAGATATGCAACTCATCACCCTTACTTTACACTTATATCAAAACATGAATGAGAAATATAAATCACTATAAAATTAATTAATTATTAAAAAAGTTTACAAGTTCAATCGACAAA
>Ga0325410_1000034_pt1 | contig 116803 bp, 58 predicted proteins | sample PopdelMetagenome_16_FD_206182 | JGI IMG/M metagenome (GOLD analysis project Ga0325410, IMG submission 206182) | Populus deltoides microbial communities from Bellville, Georgia, United States - Xylem-PdIQD-R3 | ecosystem: Host-associated > Plants > Phyllosphere > Stem > Wood/Secondary xylem... | reverse complement strand
ATGAGTGAAGGTATGTAAAGGTAATTTAATACTTGTGATTATCATGTGTGAATGTTATTGGTGATTTTCTATTTTAGAGACTTAATTTATTGGCATTAATATAAAGGAAATGTAATAATACAAGTGGATTGAGAGGATGCCAAGATTAGTATGGGTTTGTTAGGGTTTGGATTTTCCATTTTTGGATCAGCTCATTACAGTGTAGAAGGAAATCTAATTAGCTCATGAGCCTTTACTTACTTAGCCTTCCCCTTAATGAAATTATGATGTACAATTTAAATTACTATTTTTTCCACTTATAATATAGGATAAAAATAGTCAATGACCTTAAAAAAAATAAAAATTAGGACGTGTGTATATGTTTGTTTAGTACTTGGGATGAAATAACATGGCTGAGAAATCTATGATTTGTATGCTGAAAGTTTACTTTGCGGTAATTAGAGAGAAACATTGTTTACAATTACTTATTCTTTCAAAGTTTGATTGTGATTTGATGCTTTAAATGTGCTATTTTTATTCTAAGGTTGCATATTTCTCTATTCTCTCTAGATGTTATCATACATGTTTTTTTTTTTTTCTATCTCAATGGATAACAATAACATGCAATAATTATAAAATACATTACGATGTTAAGATGTTAATTGAATTTTTGGAATGATTTTTAAATTAAATAGTAGTTATAATTAAAATCAATTACATTATGGCTTTATTTATTAATGCTTATTTGCATGTCAATAAAAATTTTGATAGTCTCTTGTGGTAAGTTGGATTTTAACAATTTTCTTCTTAAGTTATTATTTTTTTTTAATTTGACAACTTGTTTTTATTTTCTTAGGAAACATATAATACTCAATTGCAGGAGAGATATGGGGACAATCCTGCAACCCATCCAGAACTCAATTCAGATTTGTGGTTGAAGGCTGGATTATTTGATAGACCCGATAGAAATCAGGTTTACTGTATTTCTAACACTACAACTGAGGATATGCGAATGGGCCGTAGTGTATCGATTATTGGTTCCTTGCAATCGGGTTCGAGCTAACAATCTTTAGTTGTCCAGGTGATTGTACGATAATAAGTTCAAGCTCAGACGACCTGACTTAGTGCTAAGATGACCCAACTTAGAACTGAGATGGCCGGCCTGAGGGATAAAGTGAATATCCTCAAGCAGTTGTTGGCAACCCTTACTAGTACAAGTGGTCAACTTCATCGCTCTCCTGGTTTCGATGAAGATCTGCCTTCTCCCCCTCTTTTAGCTTCTATCTACTAGATAAATTGTATTGAGTAATATTTTTTAAATTAATAATAAAATTTGATTATTTTAGTTTAATTTTTTTTAAAAAATATTAAATACAATACTGACGAAATTATGGATGGACTACATCCATCAAAAAGTTCCAGAGAGTTTAAAAATAATTACAAGACCTACCACTATTAGATGTAATTCTCTGATGATTTAATCTCGTCGGTAATATGCATATGATCACCGATAGAATTATTAACAGTTTATTCCACGGTAACATGCTATAATTATTGATGGATTTACCGACGAAATAAATGCCAATAAATTTTTTTTGTTTGGCATGCTATTTTCATTTATAAATCTATCAATGATTATATTATTGACAGAATGACCAATAAAACAAAAATCATTGACAATATATTTTTCAACAACATGTTTATGTCCAATATTATGTCACTAATTTTATTTTTGACGAATCAATATTTAAACACTGACAGAGTATTCCATCAGTGTTATAAAATATTCTGTAGTGCATTGTATTGAATATTAGTAACATAATTTTCATTGAAAAGATTGATATACATAATCAAGCTATTATGAAGGAATTATTTAATCCAATTCAAAGTCATTCAAACCTTTGATTTCCAATGGAACTGGTTGAAAATTCTGTGGACAGATGGATGCTGACCACGGGGATGATCAGTTTGCCGGCTTGAACATGTTATTATAATTACTATACAAAATTATTATATATTTATCAAAGCTTCCTAAAGATAATTATTTACATTTGTTTTTGTATGATGAGATTGATTAAAAAACATGGAGCATAAACCAAATCTATGTACAGACACCCTAGACCATTTCTCTTCTACCCTAATGGATGCCTTGTTTTTAGAGACAACATTAATCAGCGCCATGTGAGAGGATGGGAAAGAGTTCTTCAAGAGGAAGGAAGCGAATCAACTATTCACCACCATACATGAATATTACACAAAGTTTTTCACCCTTTTCAAGGCATTTCCTCCCCACCCTCCATGAGCCTTGTCTCGGGGGAATGCATTTGAGTGCTCCTTTATGCGACCTCAGATAAAAATAATTATCAGGATAATATCAAATTATTGTAATGAATAATATTTTAACCAAAAATATTCATTAAGCAATTGCATTCATTCAACCCATATCTTAAACTGCTGATCGTTCTCTGAGTTACAAGATTACTGGTCATATATATAAATTCTGGAAAAAAAAAATGTCCCTATAGTTTACAGTTACGTTTCAGCAACAATCTTTTGAACTTGAATTTTATGAAATGCAAACAATATATGATGAAGACGAGAGATGGCAAAAGGGCTGCGTTTAGCATGCCTAATAAATTTCTCACTGGTTCGAGTTCTCACAGATTTAAATAAATATAAGGTGCTCAGGTTAGCAAACTGACAGCTCTGGAGTCCTGCTGGGCATAGACTTTTACTACGTACAGCAATTTTCTACTTAAAGTTTATATTAATAGCAAGTCGAGTTGACCTTAAGCCACTGAACCCATGTTCTGTTCATCAAAATTAGCTGGATTAGATAGCCAGTTTGAGTCTTGAACCTCCATGGGTATGATGAAGACACGATACCTAGCTAGCTAACAGTACTCTCTGTCTGGCTCCTCAGAGATTCTATATATGTAATTAAACAATCTTTTTCATTGCTTATTAATTTATTCTTTTATATATTCTCACCGAGGTGCAGGTCATGGAAGTCCAAGCGAACTTGGGATGTTGAGGGGGTGCTGGCAAGCATTCCACAGTCACCACTGGTGTCCATTTTGTGACCATGCACGATCTCTACTGCGATAAAACATTTGCTTTCAAACTACGGCTACCTAGCTACTGATACTAACACTAACACATCAGCTTTTTTTCTGTTTTCTATTTGTAGGGATTTGAATGAGACGGTGGCACAGATATATATATCATATGGTGATGATGTCTTCTGGACCACAAATATAAAAGACAGAAATGATATGATCCAGCTTTGAGGATATGGCACTGTCATATGCATAGTACGTGGCTAAAAGAAGAATCACTGAATCATGTTATGATTGATTGTATCTGGAAACATGCCAGTTATGCAAATCCGACCATATTTTTTCTTACAATTTTTACGACTCACAATTACTACGAGGTACATCAATGGATTAGCTAGCCTTCCAACATTAGCTCTTCAAGAACAGCAATGAAATAGATAGATTCCTAACATTATCTCTACAAGTACAGCAATGATCGATGTTGATATGGTTAATTTTCCGACATTACTTATTGATCGAGCGGTCCATATATAGTCTGTCCGATCCTATATATATGTATCCTAACATTCAGACAAATATAAGAATCAGATCAGAAGAACAACTACTACTCAGTAAAATAAGGTGAGGACTCATCCACCCAAGCTCCAACAGTACTAGAGATATCCCAAAACTACTAAGTAAAACAATCAAAAAACCATTTAAAACTACTAAGTAAAACAATCAAAAAACCATTTTAGCTAGCTAGCTCGCATGCATGCATTATAACCAACGAAATATTAGTATGTATTATCAAAATATAACGCATATATATGATGTACAACTAGTATGAGTGAGTTTGACAATATATTAGATTAATACTATATCATTGGCCCGTATTATGTTATGAGTCAAATCAAATTTTTTTTAATATATAAAAAAATATATTCAAGCATTGTTATTATTTTTTTAATAAAAAAATTAAATCGTAGAGGTTAACTCGATGTAATCTGATTGACTTAACGAGTTAAAGACAACTCAGATAGCTGGTAAAACATAGAGAAAAGGAAAGAGATAAAAAATCAAAACTAAAAGGACTGAATCTGAAACACTAATAAGGATCAGAGTTGATTTTCTAGGTAGGAGAGATAAATGGAGGGGGGAAGGGCCACTGACGATAAACCAACCATCTTTAGATACCATGCGCCACCAATAAAGGAAGAAAACACGAAGGAGAACCAAATAAGATGATAGAAGCTCATTTACTACCACTGGAAGACGCTGCACACACTGCCTAAAATGTGTCACATCTCCCACACGCTAGCGCTCCTAGGCACACGTCAACAACTTTTTTCATTTAAAAATTATTAATCAAATTGTAAATTATATTAGTATCTTCAACTAAACCAACTATTACAAAAAAAAAAAACAAGATAAAAAGACGTCAATACCCCTATTTCAATGGTTTAGTTTTTGTCCCTAAGGTCATATCCGTAATCATATCATATTATAAAAAAAGAAAAAGACAATACTCTTGCCCTGCAATGTTAGTTTTTTTTTTCCTATTATAGGGGTATTTTGGTTCTTTTAATGTTATAAATATATTGAATGAACAAGAATACCTTCTCCGAATAAATCTATAATGACTAATGTATCATATGAAAAGACAAAAATACCCCCGGTTAAAAAACAAGCACTTTTCTTGTAAATGATTAAAAGATTATTGCATTACAGTGGTGAATAAAAAAAATATAAAAAGGAGCTACAATGTTTTTAATTACCTTCTGATTTAGTTTTTTTTTTTTTTTTTTTTTTTTTTTTTTTTTTTTTCACTTTGCCTTTGGCTACCTTTGCAACTAATTATGGAAAGAAATGATAGGATGTGATTGTTTATGTTTTTTTGAAGTAGAAAAGAAATCTGACAGTTAGAATATAGAAAAGAGAGGTATGTATACGCATCACCTCACCTGAAAGAAACTACGAAAGAGCAACAGAATGCTTCTGTTTTGGATTGCCGGTGGCATTACGTGGCTATTAAAGCGTTGACCTTAAGCAAAAATGTCGCCGTCCCACGTACCTCACCCCAAAGGCTTCTTAATTATTTTAAGAAAAAAATAAAACAAATTAAAGTAATTAAGAAGAGAGTTGACAATCTAGATGGCGGGAAATCTTACTATAAATAACCCCCCATGCAACCCTTCCATTTGCAATCACAATAAAAGCAATCTCTCCCTCTCCTCCTCTGACCTTGTGTTCGGCTCATTGCTTCCTTTACTTCCATGGCAATTCCAGTGATTGATTTCTCTAAGGTCAATGGCACAGGCGAAGAGAGGGCCAAGACAATGGCTCAGATTGCCGATGGATGCGAGGAGTGGGGTTTCTTCCAGGTAATTTTATTTTTTTATGTAGTTTCAGGGCAATGTTAATTTCTTTGTTGGATGATCATAACACATAAAATTGGGTCTTAGAAAAGAATGGTGGATAATATTGGATTTCCTTAGCCATTCAAGCCATTACCCTTCAAGCCATTACCCTTAAAAAGAATTTCCTGGTGTGGCATTACCTGCCAAGAGCGTATGGTGTAAGAGGAATTCTCTAAATTAATGTGCATTGTTTATGACTTGTTACAGCTGATGAACCATGGAATCCCAGAGGAGCTCCTAGAGAGGGTGAAGAAGGTTAGCTCAGAATACTTTAAGCTGGAAAGAGAGGAAACCTTCAAGAACTCAACAGTAGCAAAGACTTTGAATGACTTAGCTGGGAAGAAGAGCGGTGAGAAATTGGAGAGTGTGGACTGGGAAGATGTTATCACTCTCCTAGATAACAACGAGTGGCCATCTAAAACCCCCGGATTCAAGTAAGTATAAGCACTTCCAATTTCCATGCATGATTTCTTTCTCTCCTCTGAAACTCGTACATACACAAAAGGTGATTCGATAAAAGAACAGACTCGGCACAGACAAATATAACTCAACTTTCATCATCCCTGAAAATTATCAATGGTATAACTAATCAAAGAAAAACAGGCGCAATATATAACTTTCTGGCATTAATGACAGGGAAACCATGACTGAATACCGTGCTGAGCTGAAGAAATTGGCCGAGAAGGTCATGGAAGTGATGGATGAGAACTTGGACTTACCAAAAGGATACATCAAGAAGGCATTCAATGATGGAGAAGGTGACGGTGCCTTCTTTGGTACCAAGGTTAGCCACTACCCCCCATGTCCTCATCCCGAGCTAGTCAATGGCCTCCGAGCCCACACCGATGCTGGGGGTGTCATCTTACTCTTCCAAGATGATGAGGTAGGCGGCCTTCAAATTCTCAAAGATGGGCAATGGATTGATGTCCAGCCAATGAAGAACACTATTGTCATCAATACCGGTGATCAGATTGAGGTCCTTAGCAATGGCCGATATAAGAGTACGTGGCACCGTGTTTTGGCCTCCCGGGACGGGAACAGAAGGTCGATTGCTTCTTTCTATAATCCATCGCTTAAGGCCACTGTAGCTCCTGCACCAGCATTGGCGGAGAAAGATAGCGAAAAGATCAATCAAACTTACCCCAAGTTTCTGTTTGGTGATTACATGTCTGTTTATGCTGAGCAGAAGTTCCTTCCGAAAGAGCCCAGGTTCCAAGCTGCAACGGCCATGTAAGAAGGTGCAGCTTCACATTAAGAAGATGAAACCTTTTCTTTTTCTAGTATATGGTTTTAGTGACAGGTAATTTGCCCCATGGCAGAAGGCTTCTTTCTCTTAACCATACATATGAAGAGAAACGAAAGCTTGTTATATCCGCGTGTTTTCTTTAGATTGTTCATGTCCTTTCCTTGTTATGCAATTATGAGGTGTTTACACTACATTTGCTAAAGTTTGCTTTGTACAATTAATAGTATCCTATATAAACAGTGCTGTGAAAGCTCTATTTCTTCAAGAACCTATTTTTTTTCCTTTCCTTTTTACCTGACTCTGTTTGTGTAATACACTTTGAGGATTTCATGAGAAAACTTGTCGAAGGGGAACAAAGAGAAATAACTGAGGGAAGCGGGGTGAGGGAGAGTCCAGCCTCTCTCTCTCTCTCTCTCTCTCTCTCTCTCTATATATATATATATATATATATATATAAATGATAGGAGACTGCAGAAACAAAGCGCTGGTTTGTTTAAATGGTTGTTATATAAAAGAGAAAAAGAGAGCGCCCAGTGTTGTAAACATTCTAATGGTCACATCTGGTCCTTTCATCCACTTGTATGTGTGCACAGATCAGAAATTTGATGAACATGAGTTTTATGGAGTGACCACGAATTGAAAATCTGAGGGTTGTTGTGCCCAAAATTAAAGCACAAGGGTTAGAATGGCCAGCATCTAAGCCTTAAGGGATACATTGATCAAGATCATTACTGGTGCTTTAAAGATTTTTCTAATTTCATTTCTCACAAATAGAGAGAGGTGCGGCATCCAGATTCAAGGAGTACCTAGATAATACACAGGCTTTCGATACCACGCCAGTATAATATCCACTCTGCCCTTGCGCTTTTTTAAGTTATTTTATATTTTGTACTCCTTCCTCTATCCTATGAATTCCAACGTATTACTAAACAAGTAACACATCATATATAAATAAAGTTTTATCAACAGAGTATGAGCAACCAGGTTGTAGGTCCAGCCAAAGCTGAAAGGTTATGTTTGTATTGCCAATAGTCATTCATTGTATATACTTGCATTATCATTATCGACAAGAACAAGAAGAAAATGGCAAGCCCTATCCTCATGTGGGAGCCAATGTTGGTAATGACTAATGAATAGTATTTACTCACTGTATGTTCAATTTTCTTTAGTAATCCTAATTTACAATCTGTATAGAAATTTACACAAACCTCGATCCTGGGTTGAAAATGGAGCAGGTTTCTCTTCAGTTTCTGAGCTTCAAAGGGCCTTCTGATCTAGTCTCTCATTCCAGTTTAGACAGCGGATCAAGCTGTGAAACCAATCGCCTGTTTGATCAGATTTGTTGACTGTTGGAAGCGGGTGCTGGCTCATAGATATCCGGACCGAATCCCCTCTTGAGAGTTGCTGCCTCCTCTTCCCATCAAAAGAGACCCATGCATTACTTCGAGCATCCTCTGGAATCTGTTTGATCAGCAATTATAAATCCTCAAGCTGAAGAATATAACAGAAAGAAATATGACTGCAGAATCTGAGAGCCTTTAGTTTACCTTCAATTCAAGTCTTGCAGAATCTGGAAGGATGACTGGCCTAAATGACAGAGAATGCGGGCAGATAGGGGTAAACAGCATGCAAGGAACATTTGGATGCACCTGATCCAGTATACACATCAATACACAGATGATTACGTTAATTGGAATTGGCCAGAAATAGCAATAACCACAGGGAATATATTAAGACGATGTTTGCATCAGAGGTTTTGAGAGGAAAGGGAAATGAGCCCTCGATCTTGTTTTTCAATCCTTTTGCAAGGGAAAAAGGGATTGATAGAGATGGTTTTCCATTAACATAGCTTTATAGATAAAGAAATGGGTGGAAGAAGAAGAATAGAAAGCACAAAATCCAACTACAGGGAACAAACTTAAGTCAGATTTCTCAAAATATATTCACTCTAGCAATTCTTAAAGAGTACATGGACAAATTTGTACAACTTTCATGCATCCTAATGAAACAAGGCTCCCCAAAAACATTTAAGATTTAGGCATGAAAACTCAAAATAATGTAAGAATTCACATCTAAGAGTTGATAACTATCTGGATGCTAAACATCACAAATTGCAAGTGACACTCAAAAGGACAGTTTACCATGGAACCTCCTGCGGCTGTGGAATAAGCAGTGCTTCCTGTAGGTGTGGCCACTATGACTCCATCACCTTGCACCTAGAAGAAAAGGTATTCATAAAAATAAGCACGGAAATATCATTGAAGATGTGAAAATTTCTTGTATGCTATGTATAAACATGCAGAATGAGCATAAATTTTCATTGCTGTAAAAAAACTAAAATACAACTTAAATTTGTTCTAAGCAGAGGAGCCAAAATAAGTCTTGCTCCTTGTGAAATAATTGAGGGCAGAATACAAGAACGTGAATTTGTGTCATCTGAGACATGACATTGCCAAACTCCACCTTGGTTATAAAAGGTATTCATAAAAATAAGTACGGAAATATCATTGAAGATGTAAAAATCTCTTGTATGCTACGTATATGTGTAACCATTCAGAATGTGGAGTAAATGTGCATTGCTGTTAAAACACCAAAATAAAACTTAAATTTGTTCTAAGCTGCGGAGCCAATATAAGTCTCGCCCCTTGTGAAATAATTGAGGGCAGTATGCAAGAATGTGAATTTGTGTCTTCTGAGACATGATATTGCCAAACTCACCTTGGTTATAAGTCGGTCATGTTCATAGCATTCAATCTTAGAAAGATATGGATTAGAACCCCGATCAACCACCACCTCATTTAAGACATCAAAAACTTTCCCGGGCATTGCTTTACCATTGCGAAAGATTTCGCACCGGAGGCGCATTCTAAGAGTTATATAAACACCGTCCAAGGTCTTATTCCCATGAATAACCTGTCTCAAGTCCTGCCTGTAGTCTTCAAACTATATCAAAAAGGAAAGAACAAAAGGCAGCAGTCAAGTATGAGAGCATAAAAACACCATTAACAAAACATGAGGAATCAAACTTACATAATGAGAAGTCAGAAATCCAAGAGATCCAAGGTTGAAGGACACAACAGGTGGAACCGCCCCTCGAAATAAATTTGAAGCATGTAGTATAACCCCATCTCCCCCCAAGCATGCCACAAAATCAACCCTCTCATGAAGATCACTGAATCAAGAGATGCACATACTACCAGTGAGATTTGGAATATAAAATTATACATCAATGTCTTTGCTTGTTTGGATCCCAATTCCCAACTTCCAGTACCTGGTATCTTGACTATAAAAGGTCTGAACAAATCCAAAACCTGGAATTCTAGCAAATATGTCATGAACATCAGGTTCAACAAGAACATTCATTTTCTCTTGGTGATACAAGAAGGAGGCAACCTGCCAATAGACAGAATAATAAGCTAGGATTACTACACATGAATAAAATGATTTCAGTGGTACTCATTACTACGAAGTTCTGAAAGCATTGTCCTGAGGTAATCCCTGCTTCCATTTTCCATTATCATTACTCAGCACCTGTATGGCCCTGTAGGACCCGCAACCTGTTTCCCCTATTTCCCCTATGGGTACCCTCTACATTCATGTTCAACCAACCATAAGACACGATGGATATCAATTTCCGTCAGCATTTCCCAAGCACTGAGTGATGAACAAAGTTTGTCTTAAGGAAATTGCAAGACAAAGTAATCAAAGGTGAGGGTGACAAAGTGTTATTCCAAGTAAAAAGGCTTCATTTGTGTTCTTATGTTCTCGTAATTCTGGGGAATGTAATATTTAAGGCTTTGTTTGAAAGAAATTTGACTCTAGACTTCACACTTCGAATTGAGTTAATGACAACGCAACTGCATATGTTGATTTTCTCTATGCTGCAATGGAAAGTTTTCAAATTGAGAATGAGAATTGAGAAAAACCCAATTTGAACTTTTTTGGATAAAAATTCAAGTAAAACCTCGATCTATTTTTAATGACTCTGCAGATGCTTTGATCCTTGGAAATTTGGAACAATGCCTACACAATTATGGTTTCATAATTCACTTATATCAAGAAGCCAATTTTCCAGGAATTTGGCATCAATTGAGGATATTTTTACATTGTACCTCTTTTGCTTCTTCCATGAGTTCTTTCCCCAGCTTCTTCAGCAACAATACTGTCTTTGGCGTAGTTTTCCACATAAGCATCTGTTGCTGGGTGCTAGGATGAGTGAAGGCCAAGGAAGATTCTGTTACCTGCTCTCTGGCACAAGAGAATCCATCTGTCCGCACTAGAAACATCTCTGCTTTCCTTCTTGACTGCACCCTCACAACACCAGTTGCAGAAGCACACATGTTTCCTTCAATCGTGCACATGTCATCATCACTGGAGGCTGAGGAAACAACACCATTGCCTGAACCAGCAGAAGTATTACTACTGCCATTCAGATGCCTGGCACTGTCAGCAGGTGAGCTCTGAGGCTTTGGAGATGCATTTTTACCTCTTACTAATCCATAGGATCTTTTTGACTCCATGAACCCTAACTCGGGATCAATACCATCAACTTTTGGGACTGTCGCAACACCTGTCGTTCTAGAAACAAGCAACTTTTCAAACCCTTTCAACTGATACTTAGAGTATGTTGGAGGTGTGATTTTTTTAGTTCGGAAAAATCTGGACATCTCTGCTTTGGAAAAGAAATTGTAAGGAGGGGCCTGAGCCTTCAGAGGGTCAGCTTTCATGGAGATGTTTGCTGAGAATCCTACCCCATTATCTACCATTTCTAATGGAATAGAACCCTGAACAGAAGCATGGTCATTGTATGCCCCGTTAATGCTCTGACCATTTTCATCCTTTGGAGAGACAACTTCACTAGACGCTCCATTTGAACCATGATCTTTATCCAAAGCCTCTGGCAGAGATCCATTTTCCTGTCCTGAGAGGGACCCCCCTCTAATGATGATGGAAGGTCCCCGCCTACTTCCCACATCTCTCTGAGTGGTAATCTGAGATGCACTGCGAGTCATATACTGCCTCCATCTGGAAACCATAGCAGAAGTTCTCCATACTCCTTCCTTGCTGTGGAGATAGATGGGCTTTTTGCTGAAATCTGAAACCAAAGAAGCAAACTTTTCAACCTGCTCCATTGAAGGTGCTGTCCTAACTTCAACAGGAATTTTAATCAATTCAACCTTCCCAGCTGCAATAGCATCAGCTACCTCTGCTTCATACAAGTTATCCTTAATAATTTCCGCCCTAAGATCTACAATGGTCTTGAATCCTCTCTCCAGTAACCACTTTAGACCTTCCTCTGTTACCTGCCCACCCCTCCAAAATGCAGCCTCAGAATTTTTGGACATTAGATCTTCTTTAGAAGTGGATAAATAAACTGCATTCCAATTTGCAAACAGCATATGACAAGGACAATCATCAAGCCTGGGAAAACCAGAATCATAACATACATTCTTCAACCTCTGCAGTTTCCTCCATACATCCAGGCTTCGATCATAGTCAGGTGTCAAATAGTTTTCAAGAGCAACATGCAAACTCTCACAGCACCTTTTCATCTCACTCCTGAAAATGGCTAGAGGTGGAAGTTTATCCTCCATTGCACTTACTTCTGCACCCTGAAAGGAACTCATGATGGAAGATCTTCCAGAAAGAACATCTTCTCTTCCTTTATTCAAAAGCGAAAGGATGCAGCCAAGCACAGATACTATTTTATCTTCCAACAATGGCTTTTCCTCCGGCGTAAAATCATAAGAAATTTTACACTCTCCAGTCAATGGATTGCACAATGTATCCATCAATGCAGCATGAAGCTGTTCAGCTGCTCTAAATATTCTACAATAAGCCTCGATTTCAGCGATGTCCCCAGGAACTGGACCAATCCAGGGCAGCTGTGATGGATCATGAGACTGACCAATCTTCTAATCAAATATATATCCATGTCAGTCTATCATATGGATGTCTTTCCTAAATCATTAAGTGCCAGTTTGGGAATCACTAGCTTTTGGCTTTTGTTTACATTCCATGGCTTTTTATTCAAAGGCAAAATTCCAAAGTGTTTGGTAATACATAAAAGCTAATATCACAACCCCTTCCACACATGACTTTACAGTCATTTTCAGAAGCTACAATTTGTAGCTTTTGAGAAGCCACAGCCACAACTAAAAGTCATGGCATTCCCAAACAGACCCTAAATCACCATCTTTTATATCAACCATACATATTAGATAGAAAATAAGTAAGAACCAAAACACACAAAGTGGAAATAATACAACATACCTAGAAAATGAGAAAAATTATTCTTGTTGATGCAGATAAATTGATAAAAAGGGAAATAGCAACATCAGGTAGTATGTGAAAGTAACATGTAAGTGGATAACCATGAGCACTAAGAAAACAAGATTGTGAGAGTAAGAACAGCTGAAAAAGGGAGCACAATGTTAGTGGCCACTTCCTTTATTCAATCCCACAATTAAGTTTTCAAACTCAGTTTCTCTAATTTGACAGCTTCTGATGATGGGTCTTGCCCTAGCTCAAAGGATACACCTCTTCTGATGAAAAAATGGAAATGTTACCTTGTCAATTTGCATCAATGTCATTTTGATGTGTGCTTTCAACCCAAAACGATCCGTATAAACCCATTATCATTATCCAAGCATTATTTCACCTTATTAGGTTATCATTTAAGTTCAAGTGTACACTAAACCTTTCAGTGGTACGGAGTCAAATGCTAGAAAACGAATTTATTATGAATAAACTCGATACAATAGTTTCCATAGTTTTATGGGGATGTAACGAGTTCACCAAAACGTCTAATTTTGACTAATCATACAGGTTTGCTATTTCATGTCTATAACTATATTTAAAGCCCAGATTGGTTGTTGGAAAGAAGGAAAAACAGATAATTATGCCCAGAAGCTCTTCTTTAGTTTTTTTCCTAACAAATCTCTCTCTGTTTCAAAGACAAAATAACTTAACAACATTGTTGTTTCAATCACAATTATCTACTTAAGAGTACAATTAACTAGTTACAGAACCAAGCTCATTGAAATTTTGAATTCAACAAGCATAGTTCTCACTACTCAGCGGGTTTTAAATTAATTCCAATTGAGAAATTACATGAAGTGCCAATCAAAAATTGAAGTTCGGTCATAATACTCAGTAAAAAAACCCATTAGCTGATCCAAGAGTTTCAATACGGGCAACATCAAATATTCACGAGTAAAAGTTTTCAAGTCACATATATCATGCCAATCTTGCCCACATGAAAAAAAAGAAAGAAAGAAAGAAGGTACCCGTTACTCTCTGATGCATTTAATCGAAAAGGATAGATAAAAGAATACGAAGAGATCAGAAAGAAATCATAAAGTGAGAAGGAGAATGACCTTAGAGTCCAAACCCAAGTTCACAGAGAAAGACTTGGATAACTCCGCACTGACGACAAACTTAAGCTTTCTCTTTAACCTCTCCTTTCTTTGCAAACCAAACCCACAACCCACCAGTTTACTGTCTCTGTTATGAAGCTTGAACGAGCATGGACATGACGTCAATATTCCGGTGACCGGAGATAACCTATTCATGATGATAGACACGTGGAAGAGACATAGCACCATGCGTGAATGAATTTTAGTTTTGGTGTTTGCTGATTGGTTTACTTTTTAATTTTTTAGGATAATAAAATACTGTTTAAGAATTGAGAAAAGAAAAATTGGTTTCGATGTTGTGCATGGCGGACGGATAAAAGATAGCGTTTGGTTGTATTCATGTTTTTAAAAAATTTAAATTTTATTTTTATTAAAAATTAATTTATTTTTATATATTTTAAATTTTTTTAATTTTTTAATTTTTTTTAAAAAATTATTATTTTAATATAAAAATATTTTAAAAAATAACTATATTTCCAAACAAGTTAAATCAAGGCAGCTGGTCGGGGGTTTCCTTCCAAAATTACTAAAAATTCAGGGTATATAAAATTAATCAACATATATTCTTAAAAATTATTTGTATTTTGAAAGTGATATTATTGGTAGCCCTTACCTTTTCTAGCTTGTGGTGGTGGAATTTTTTTTTTCTTTTTTTAAATAAAGCTTTTGTCGTGTTGCTTCAAAAGTTTTTTATAATGCTAATTTTAATTCTTAAGAAACTTTCATGCAGTGAGTTAATGGATTTTAATGGTAAATCTTGTAAACTGAATGATTGAAATTAATTCTTACTTTCTTGAAATTATTTTTCAGAAAATAGATATATACCATTTACTACTTGGATTCACTCATTCATTTGATGTATAATATCATTTTAAAGAATAATTCTGAGAAAAATACTCGATAAAATTAGCACTGCTCTTTTTCAATGTCAATTCCTCGAACCCTTCATGTGATTCTTTCCCTTTGCGGGTGTATTCTCTAATCTACTATGTTTTTCATTTAATATTAATAGTAATTGGAGAGGGAAAATGCAGATATTATTGTTGTAAATGGTAATAGTTCGAGAAAGGAAATGTTTTTCATCGATGGTATGAGCACTTCTAAGACAAATTTTGATCCTTGAAACAATATATTTATATATAAAAAAAAAAAATTAAGGATGCAAATATTACTAGCAAGGGCGAAACAAATATTGCCACCACAAAAGAAAATACTGTTACCTCCACTTGGTTAGCTTTACGGAGAATTATTGAAGGCTCATCAAGCAAGCATCTATTAGTCTCCATTTTTCTAGAATTAAGTTAAAAGAAAAAAGGAATAAAATCTCAATATTTAAATATAAAGTCTTAATTAAATTCAAAATTAGAAATTAGTCATGAGCTTTGCTCTACAAAACGAAGATATGCTGATTGTTTTATCGAAGACAGTCTCGTGAATCTTTAAGGAAAACCAAACACATATCAGTTAACAAAATAAACTGCCATAAGTTGCATGAACTATTTCACTAGTTTGCAGATTAAAAAAAAAAATCATTCACTAATTTTGCATCCATTAGAAGAAAAAAAGAAAAAAAAGTTCTCTCGTTCATGTGACAACTCAATTTTCAACCCTTGAATATTCTAAAATCTAGTCTTTTTAATCTCAAAATCAATACAAATGATTTTGAAATTTAAGGCCCAAAAATAAATATATAAATCAAACGTTGAAAAAGAAAAGGCTAATTAATTAAGATCAATGACTTGTAAGAGTCTATTTAACCTGACCAGCGATTAATTAAGCGTCTGAATAAGTGGAAGATTTCAGTCGACCTTTTCTTTCATCCAAATCTCAAGTCTCTAATTGACAGAACCGAATAGTATGGACCGATATATATATATATATTTGTCAAGCCACTCTTTGGTGGTGTTAGCGTGGCGCTGCCCAATTTTATTGGACAAAAGTAGCCTCAATTGATAGTTGTATTGACTATCTCTTCCTTTCCATTTAATGCTCTCTGTTCCTGAGATACTTCTTACCTTTAAATCAGACAAGGAAGGCGCCTGTGCTTCAGCTCAGGCCATGCTACTTCTGGTACGAACTCTATCTATGAGCATTTGCCTCCCTGTCAAATCTTCTTCATAACCAACAACCTACATTTACAGCATCAAGCACCATCATTGCAATAGAATCCTTCCTCCATTCAATAAGGAAACACGATGTTGCAACTGTGTTTTAACAATCATGTAACTGATAAAAAAAATTTAGACGATTAAAGAGCTGAAACCTGAGAGTCTGTTTGTGTTTCGCTGAAACTATCATATGGTCCTCCATTTGCTTCTTTGGGACTGGATAGCTCATCTCTTCTCCCAGTCCTGAAAAGAACAGAGGAACAACAACAATTCAAAAGAAGTGCACGAAATAAAAGGAGGGGAAAAGGACCTTTACTAGCACAAATCAAGAGGGCACTTTGAATTTGAGATGAGCACGAAAATCTATCTGTTGGCTGACATTCTGACTTTTTCTTGTTCTCAAGATTGTGTCCTCAATAATGACAAGCAGCCCTAATCAAGAGGGCATTTTCGATTTGAGTTAACAAAGAATATTTCTATCCGCTGGCTGACATCCTCTCTTATCTTAAAGTTTCAAGGCAAACAGTCAAAATTACCAAGGGACCAGTTTGAAAAAAAAAAACATATATATAATCATTTATTTGATACTAAAAATACATACTGATTGCAAACATAAACAAAAACTTGCCTACTTAACCAGTGCTTCGGTAACCCGATCACAGAGGGAGAACCCCCATGGCCTTCACCAAGCATTGAACAGTCAGATGAAAATAGCTGTTCTATCGTCAAGGATTAAACAGAAGCAGAAGTCGCATGGTATATATCTAAAAGAATAATCAGGATCTAAGGATACACTCTTATCACACCCACTCCTCCCTGGTGACTTCTGATCTTGAATCTTGTAGGAAAACCAGACACGAATTAGTTAACCAATAAATTGAATGCTAGCCATGCAGTCGAAAAATAACTGGTGTTTTTACCTTGCTTGTCTGCTCCAACAAGTCCTCAATAGCAGCAGCTACATCAGGAAGGTCATGAGAAGATTCTCCATTATCTTTTGCGTTGTCACCTTCAGTGGAATTCATATTCAGGGTAGAATCACTCAAACGAACTCGAGATGAAAGCAGACTCTTCTGATCATTATCTTTAAAAATCTTTGCCTTTTTACAGATATCAATAGATTGTTGGGCCTCTTCCATGAAGCTGTTGATTAAACTACCCCCAATTTGGGCTGATGAGTTTCTAAGGCCTTGTGGCTGAGTAATAAATTGAGATGCATGCTCTCCAGACATCATTTGAACATCTTGTGTAGGAAACTGGCTCTCAGTGCATAATCCTGCCTCTTCATCTTGAGAGGTAATTTCTTTTGGGCGAAACTGATCCACTGCAACAACTTCATTCTGCCAAAACAGTGCAGGTTGTATAAAGATATTTTGTGCAAACAAGTACCACTCTAAATTTCACAAGTTCAAGTGCAAGTGGATGGCGTGTGCATGCATACAAAGAAAAGTATCAGGAATATACCTGCCTGACACACTCGTAAATCCACTCAGATGTAATCAAGCATATGTCCCATTTACAGGCAGCTTCATACTTTGGCCCGCTGGTAAACTTGCACAATAAATGTGTGACTTTTCTAGTCAATTTCTCCACAAATTTAGCTCCAAGAACAAAGCATAAGTTTCTTAATAGCAATCTATCTTTCTCTTCATACTGTGAGATGCAAAAGCGGAATTTTTCAAAACCAGGCAAAGGAATCCGGCAGGGAAGTGGAGAATATATAATATGACTACCAATATCCAGCAGACATCCACCCTTCAATAGCAATTAGCAATCACATTCATTAGCAATTGTAGGAAATGGATTAGCAGACAATGAAGCCACAACAAACAAAACGCAAACAAAAAATACAATAGAAAGAATAAGGAGCTATAGCAGCAGCAGCCAGAAGATTATTAGACAAGTAAAGAGTATTCAATTTAGGCTATTATTCTTGAGGAATGAAAATACTTCTTAAGTTGATGGTAGAAATTGTGTTTTTCAGGATAGCAAAGTTGTGGGAAAAGTTAAAAAAAAAAAATAATTATTCGTACAATCCATGGACTTCTTCTTAGAAGAAAAGGTACCTAATGCATACCTAAAGATGGTGCCTAGTAAAATAAGTGAAATCAAATTGGAGTTCTCAACCTCTTCTTTTTGCGTGTATTTATTTAGGAAAGAATCCATGGACTTTTACTTGAAGAATAATTTAAAGCATCGGCTAAGAAAGGTAAGAAAAGGTTATAGAAAACACCCAAGTGCTAATTGTTTTTCTTCATATCCCAACTTCTCTCCATTTAACATATTCCCATAAAAATCTCTCCCATTTTCTTGTTCCTCCCCCCAATGAAGTGATAAAGTTAAATATGAGGTGGAACATGGATGCATGTGCATGCTATTCTTAACTGGAAGTAGAATCTGAGCCTCTATAATTCAAATCCTGATCAACAAATAATCACATGCCACAATGAAACATTACTAACAAAGAACATCAATGGTTACAAGTCACCCAAGTATACCTCCAAACAAGACCGGACCCAGTGACTGGACACATAAAGAGTCCAGGGATCATCAGCAGACCTAGATATCACACCATGGCATTCAATCATGAAGTGCACTTTCTGTTTTGCTTTATCTATCAATACCTCACCTCCTCCTAGATTGATCCATTGCACAATTTCAGATCTCTGGCAGGAAAAAAATAAAACAATTCAGAACATCACCAGACATTTCATGCAATAATTGAACTGCAATAGTTGGATATGGATGTAGAAGAGAATGCCAAATTCAACTGGTTACCCTATCTTCAGGAAAGCTTTTTGAAAAACAAAATGTTTTCCCCTGAAATACATTTATTGACTTCATCCTTTGAACATCTTGATCACTGCAATCATTTTGCGTCCTTTTTGCACCCTTCTTTGGATCTTTTACAACAGGAAATACATTTTGTTGGGACCACCTTGCAGTCCCTTCCACAGGGATACTCAAATTTATGTTCATTTCTGGTTTCACATCTCTGTTTTCTTTCAATAATGATGGCATTCTAAGGCCAGAATTTGCACCACCAAGCACCTGATCAGAGTGAATGCTTGGATGAACAATGGAACTCTTAGCTTGATTACCAGCCACGCCTGTAATTGTTCCTTTGAGAGAGCTCACAGGATCTACATGATCAGGTTGAGGAGTTAGAGAGCATAACAAACATGCATGACGAGATTTTTAACAGCTTATTTATGAGAACAAAAATTAATCTCAGCAAAACACATAAAAAATAAATAAGTAACAAAATATGTCCAGTCTGATCATGAATAGAACAAAACAAACAAAAATCAAAAGACAGTCATCACAGAGTCATTAGAAAACCTTTGGGAAGAAGTAAATCATATGCAATATGCTGACAGAGAACAGGGATCTCTTTCTTTTCACGATCACAATCTTCAAGCCAGGCAGTTCTAACAACATTAATAACACCAGAAGCCGCAAGCCCTCGTAACTCCTTCTTTTCACTACAGTATATTAAGCATGTGAGAGACCAAGAATGTAAAGAATAAGAGATTCCCCAAATTCACCATGCCAAGCAGAAAGATCAAATCAACAAAATTTGAATTAACTGAAAACATAAGCAAGTTGGCATGGGATGATAATACATGAGAACCATTGCTTAAAAGAACCTGAAACAAATAAGGATAGTGGAAGAAAGCCAAGGCACAGAATGCTTACACCTCTGTCGGAGCCCCAACAACGATATGGGTCAATTTATCATTGAAAGTCATATACCGCGACCCCCCACCTCTCCGCACCATATTAACTAGTTTGCGTAATTCTGGAGCTTCAAAACCAATGAGTGATATTCTACACTCCGACAAGTACATATCACTATCTTCAGATTGAGAGTCATCGGCAACACAACCATCAAGGTTTGTTTCGATTGTTTCCTTTACCATAGGCTTATCACAGTCCAACACTTTTATAGAAACAGGACGATCTGAGAACATAGAAGACATGTTCTGTGAGAGTGTAGCTTCCAAGTCTGGATCTGAAGACCCAGCACACGGAGTAGCAGGCAAATTTGACTCTGAAGCCACTGAGGATGGGACAGAAAGTGTGTTCCCAACACACTTGTCTTGACTGTGGTGTGCAATCATGGGACCCCTCACTGTTTTGCTTGAAGATAGACAACCACCCTGGACAGGATACGACTCCTCATTAAGACATGCTATTCATCAAAGAAGGTGATTTCCAAGTCAGATGCAATTTTTACAATCTCTAAAAACTTGATTGAATAACATGTTATGCATCCAAGAATAAAAACAAAATTACTTCAAAATATTATTTAAATTTATAGCATCTATAATGTAAAACACTACCTTTGCAAGCAATAGACAGATCAAACCATTTCCTCGTTACAATATGAATGTGGCCCCATCTTCTGGCAACCTTGTATTTGTCACCTTCAGGAGCGTACAAGCAGTCAAGAAAACAAATACACAAGCTTGATTACGCCTTTAGAAACATTTATCATTCAGGACTGCGAGTGCTTGTACATATATTGCTTATCTATTACTATATTTCCCAAGCCCAGAAAATGTATGAGATTTTTAAATCCCCTGAAGAGCAATTGCACAACACAATCACAGATGCATGTGTGATATACAAGCTTACAACAGTCTAGGATAGGCAAATAAAAGAAAACACATGAGAGGCCATCTGTATGAAAACTAAAATAGACTGAAAGATTTTGTTAACAAAAAAAACACTTAAAGAAAATTGCAGTAATGTGAGATTGAGAGTTAAGAGTATAAAACAGTATCAAAATCAATGGTTTTCTTAAGAAAACAGGAAAGGATATATCAGATATCAAATGTGTACACTTCTTGGTCAGCTCAGCAGAATATTTCCCACCATTTTGTATGATGAGTTTTTCAATCTCCTTCCTTTTATCTGTGAAAATTAGATAACCGGCATTAGAGAAATATATCTTTTCAGCAGCAACAATAAGAAAATAGCTTATATGATAACCTGCTGGAATTCTTGTAACACATATTGTTAATCCAGAAAAAGGAAGAACCCTGTACGATTCCTGAGGAACAACACGGTGCTCATTCCAGCATTGATATAACCAATTAATAGTGACAATTGGTTTCTTCAGCACATTCAAAGCCCACTGCAAAAAGGAAAAGGAAAAAAAATAAAAAATCAGAAGAGCAGTTATAGTATTTATCAATGTAAATTTACATATCCTAACAATATTCTACCTGACCATCTAAACCTCTACAATAAGGATAATAAAGATTGAACAATCATAAAGTAGATTGGCAATGGCCATTAAATGATGAGGTTTCTAAGGCATGTCAAATCCTTGTGGGTGGGGCACTACGAAATCTAATGACAGGACTCGGTCACAACCTCTATCCAGTGTCAATGGAAAATGTTAAGTTTAAACAGCATCATTAAAAAAAACAATTCCTAAAAGACATGCTTGATGACAAGCTCCGGTGGTTAAAAAAAAAAGGAGAACAATCAAGCTCAACAAAATGCATCAATCAGTTTTTGGAAGTCTTAGAAGCTAATTTCTCGCATCACGGACACTAATACACACGCATACAGAGAAAGAGCAGGAGAGGAGAAGTAGAGCAAGGCATGAAACTAATTGTAGTGCTTGTCCACAAACAAAAGAACTATAACAAAAAGAAAAACATTATGAATTAACAAGAGTCGTCAAGAGCTGGACCTTGTACTTTGCAGCAGAAACATTCTTCACTACGACAAATCTAACATCCACAGATGCTTTAGTATGCAACACCCCACCCATTGCTGTTACCATCTGTTCTATCTTAACCTGAAACAAAATAAAAATTATTGGAACCTACAGTATTATACATGTAATAATTGGAGAGGGAAGGACATGGAAACTGAGATTTGGACTCCCAACAATCTTCTGAATTAAAAGAGAGAGAGGCTGGAATGAGCCATTAACCCTTGAACAAAAAGAAAAGAAAAGAAAAAAGAGTGCTCATGACCAAACCCGTTTGAAAATATATATAAATATTGTCTATAACCGTTGAACAAAAAAAAAAGTTGACAATAATTCTTGTATAGTCCCCATCGATAAGCACAATACTTACCTTTTCATCCATGTCAAAGCCAGACGCGAGTACTTTGACACCATCCATTGCAAGGCAGCAAGTGAAGCCTTGTTTAGGAAGTGGTCTATGTTCTTTTGCACAAGAAAGCACACAATGAGGACCTGCTCAATATTACACAAACAAATAAAGATTGTCAATAAACAAAATTCACTTCATTAATAAGCAAGTTATTTCACACAGCCATATCCCTCCTTATTGAAACTAGGCGTATCAGCACAGTAAACAAGAAAACATATATAAAAAAAACTATAAGACAATACCTAGCAAATTACAGCCCTTAGCTTTAAGATCTTCGAATTTCTCCTGAAAGGTATAAAAAGAATCAAATGAAGGTAAAATTGAATTGAAATGTGCAGGAATTGTTTAATTGATAGAACCTACATGATCGGGAGAAGAGATTATGTGGAAATCGTTGGGGCCGTGTCGCGAAGGATCGCAGCAGAGAAATACATCGGCACCGTTGAGCTTGAGACCGTCGAGAAGAGCGTCGAAGACCTCAGGCGGAACCAGGTTCCTGGAAATGAACACGTTCGCTCCCTTGAAAGGCCTCGTATTCAACATCTTCTTCTATCTCTTGCAAATGCTATGGGTAACCGCATGAGAGAGAGAGAGAGAGAGAGAGAGAGAGAGAGAGAGATGACTAGTAAGCAAAAAGTAGTGGAGAGTCTAGGGATTTTATTTGTCTTTTTGGACGGGAGAGAATTTTAAAAAGTGGGGAAATGTGAAACCACAAAGGGCTAATAAAATGAAAGCGCGGGAAAGGATGGATAGATGGGGTTCTTTATCTATTTTAAAAATGTTTTTAAAATATTTTTAAAAAATTATTATTTTTTATTTTAATATATATTCATATGAAAAATAATATCTTCATTGCGTTTCTGATCATTGATGTCCCTCCTGTAATGTATGCTTCAACCCTCCCATGGTAAGTCGCTTTTTGATATCTTGGAAAACCATGTCGTTTCATCTCCTGAAGAAAAGCATGTGATGTCGTTTGCTTGCTTTTATTTTATTAGAGGGTACTGTCCACAACAACGGCACGTCGCTCTATCCTCAAAAGAGCGACATGTCTTACATGATTTCCTGTTTTAACTTCTTCTTGGTTGCTTAATGCTAATGGTCTGTTTATTGGACCCAAAGGGGTTGTCCTGTCAGCGAATTTTGCTTTGGGACTCCTACATCTCATTACCAAGGCTCAGCTCTCCGTGGTATAAACTTATCACCACGGCCTGTTTGCAAGTCTCTGTTTCAGTTCTAAAGCACAAAACCACCGAGGCTTGACTTTTTCTCAAAAGCAACAGGCCTCCTTCCATCCATCTGCCTAAATCACAGTTTGCTCTGACAGTCAGATATCACTGCTAGCCACTATCAACTACAAAAAAACAAGGCGGCGGATCAAACTAAAGAGCAAGCAATAAATAGAACAGAAAGTCTCAAACCGATGCCTCAAAGCAGGGAATATTGCACAAGCAATCTGCATCTCTTATCTGAGATGAGATGAGATGAGATGATACTTCAATTCACAACTCGCCAAACAAGACAATTCAATTGCAAAAATGGTATCAATCAGCTAGTCAGAATTGATGAAGCTGTGAAGAAATGCAAAGGCAAAGAAAAAAAGACTTATGTTATACAATCACTTTTTTGGTGTAGACATCCTAGTCGAACTATTATTAAGTCAGCTAGATGGTTCGAAACTCGAAGGGGCAGTTGATGGAAGGTTTAACTTTTGGGGGGGAAGAACAGAAGCATGCTTAAGTGACTTGTGTCTTTCCCCACTAGATTGGGGATGCAACTTCTCTGAACGGAGATGTGTTTCATCCAACTCTTGTTCTGGTTTCCTCTTTACCTTCTTCTTTGTCAGAGCACCATCAACACCCATCTTTGATTCATCCATGGAATTGCTTGAACTTCCTTTTGGCTTCTCTTTGAGTTTGTCCACTACAAGACCGTTTGCTGAAGGACTGGGTAACCGAACAGATGCTGCTGCGGAATTGGAAACTGGCTTACTAGCTAAAGCCAAAACAGGACCAGCCATTTCCATGGCCACCCTTTCTTGCACATGTTGCTGAGCAACTAAACCAGACTCAGCTCGAACACCCTCCTCTTGTTTAAGAGTCAACATCTTTTTACTCTTCATTTTCTCCAGATCCTAAATATTACAAATCAATTTCAACATCAGCATCCCAAGAAAAAAGAAAGAAAGAAAGAAAGCAGAAGATACATGGGATTTCAGAGTATTTCACATAATGACCAACAGAACTGGTGGTACTAAAAGACAACTAAAAAAACAAAAACTTATTTCTATAACAAGAAGTAAAGGTCCTTGCAGTAATAAAACAGTAGGCATCACTAATTCCAATATATAACATCTACAAACCACAGTAGATGTTATATTCCATTGATAGAAAAACCTCCACTCCTGTTTTAATCGTACTTATACAAAAAAAAATATCTGGCTTGAGTCTACATAAAGCAATCTTTTGTCAACTTAAACAACTTTTTGAGACCCACAAATGCCAACCACTTCATAAATCACAATTCACCACAGCATAGTCCAGCGTTATATGATTAGGATTGTAAACTAAGACTGTCAAGACATAGTTCCAGTTATATTATTTAAAAAAAAAGAAGAAGCATCTAGGAAATAGTAACCTTCATGTTTCAAATACAAGATGGTTGGGGATGGGGGGAAGCAGAGTTAGATATGAAGAACTTGCATACCTTATTTCTGCAGTATACAACCCTTCGTCTCTCTTTTGCCCTACAGATTGCACGCTTGATCCCATGGTTGTCCATAAGACCACTTGGCCACAATTGTGCAAGCTAAATCACAGATGAAATAGACCGTGAAAAGCATATTGGAGAAAACCAAATCAGATTTCAATTAGACTTCATAAACAAAAAGAATCAGCACAAGAGAACATTGCCAGGAGGGCAAAGAAGTTGGTGATAGTATAGCTGTAGAGGGCAAATAACTTTGGAAAATGGATGTCGTCTTTAAGAATATATTTGGCATATGAAAGCACCAAGAATATATTTGGCAAATGAAAGCACCACGAAACATGTTTGGGGAAAAGAAATCACAACCTCCACATACAACTTTCTGACTTGTGGACCTGAATCTTCATCCAAACCCTATAATCATCAAGATCAGAGCAAAGGATGAGATGCATTGAGAAAAAGATTTCCACAAAAAAAAAATTAAGGCATTCCAAGCAGGTATGTACCTCAACAAAAAGGTCATAGAGATCACAAATCTTATCCTCCAACACAACATCCATGCTAAATTTCTTTTTAAGGGCCCCTTTTTCTTCAGAACCAATTTCTTGAAAATCATCAGATGCTCCAGCTTGCTGAACTAATGCCTGAGAAATCATTGGATCAATTCTACAGTGTTTAAAAAGCAATAGAAGTTAGCATGCAATGGTCAAGGAACATTCATGCTTCCATCAATAAGGTGCTGTAAAGGCATCATTAATTGATAATCAATTATATCAAGATTTCAGATGCAAAAGCGCTAGTATTCAATTAATTCTTGACAAGAATGTCACCAATCAGCATTTAATATGTTTTATCCTTTCAAAAAAAAGAAAGAAACGAAAAGAAATGATGACTAGGGAAATATGTAAAAAACAGTTTCATCTACCATTGACTTCTAGATAAATCTCCAGTGAAAAGAGCATTGTACCTGAAGGCCCTAAGCAACAGTTCTGAAAGCCAGTCTGAGTTCGTGTGTGTGTGTGTGTGTGTGTGTGTGTGTGTGTGTGTGTGTGTGAGAGAGAGAGAGAGAGAGAGATGTATCAACATACATTAGACTCCACAGAAGGGATACATGTCGTAATCATCTCGGCAACCTCCTTCTTTATCTGTTGAAACCTATTATCTTTCTCCTGCTTCACTGACAAGCCTGTGTTAATCATTATTTTCAAGTTTCTCTGCATCAAAAAAACGAGAAGCTCAGAAAATTTCCACAAAAGCTGCAAACGATATTGAAAGCCAAGGCACGTAAAGACAGCGATGATAATACAGACTTCATTCATTTTCATACTAACAATTACTACCATGTTTTCATTTAATCTGTCATAATGCTATCATGGCAACGTAGAGAGCTTGAATGACCACAGAAACTCTTCCAATATCAATAGATTAAGTGATGTGATTGTGGTTAGTGGTCTTTCAGATTAAGATTGTCTTGTTCTTGATTCTGTGATTTGATCATTTCCATCTCTAATTAAATTTTCTTCGATCTAAAAAAGGTAAATTGTTCATTTTATATTCAGTAGTAATAAAATGAAATGTATCAATGAGAAGTGGTGACTTAAAACTGGTTTCCCAGATTCAATTCTTCAGAATTTCTTAAAACTAAGAAGAGAGTGACAGGATTTAAAGCACCAAATAGCTAACTTAATACTACATCCACAAGGCGCAGCAACCACAACCATCATCCAAACACTTCCCTCAACTACTTGGAGATATCACAGATGAGAATTGTGGTTGCAATCTGGGAGAGGGAGGGGGGAGAAGAGGGAAGCAAAGCAACCATATTTAAGAGTCATGTCTTCAATTTCTACAAGAAGATACCTTTAGTGTTCTGAGCTGAATTAAGTGACCAAGAATACTCATTAGACGATTCAGTAACTCTTTTGACATTTTCCCTTGGCTTGCCTGTTGCAACCATTGGAAAGTAATCATTTTACATTCTTTGCAGCCTCCATGTATAACTATCAAAAACAAGAAAAGCAAAGAGCACGCAATGAAAAGTGTTTAAAAAGTTAAGAATTATAGTACTGCTAGTCTGGCAACTTTGGCAAGCTTCAGCTTTATTTCTGTAGGCAATCTTCTTTTAATTGCCTGGGCTGAAGTATCAGTCTCTTGATTCTCCATAGCAGGTGGCCTTGCTGTAATTTTTACACAGAGAAGAATATTTCAATTTGCAAGAAACTTGCACATATTATAGTCATTGGGAGTGTATATGTGACAAGTATTTTTGAGCTTACATTCTGCAACCATCTTCTCTAACTCCCTGATAGCCTTCTCTAGTATTGAACTTTTAGGCCTGACACTAGAACCATCCTTTCTGTGGACATGTGAAGTTTTCTGCGAAGTGTTACATTCAAAATCAAGACAAGCAAGATGAACATGTTATCAAACTGACATAAATGGTTCTAAAATAATTTGCACATGCATGCGAGCATTAGAGACTATTTTCCAACACTGCCTTCTCCTCTCCAAAAAAATAAAAAACTATAATTATTCCAAATATTTCTCTCTGAAACTCATGGGGCACAGTTTAATACCCAGTGAAGATTCAAAGTTATATCTGCATGTAAGAGTTCAACGAGTAAATTCACAGATACAACATCAGGATCTTCATTTCCAGATTTTGCAGGGTTGCAATGTATGGATATCTGAATCCATCTTAAAAATAGAGCTAAATGCTAATGCCAATATTACTAATTTTGGATAAAAAATCTCAAAGGAAAAGAAGTTATAAAATAAAAAAATGTCAGCTTACTGCTGCTTGCGTGTAAATCTTGCCATCAGAAATATTAAGATTGAGATCAGGAAGTTCACGGACCCCATTCTTTTCTTTTGATCTAACTGATGATTCCAGATCTTCAGCATTGTTTACCGTTTTTGCAGTTTGCAACTTGGGTTGCACATAAGCACTTTTTTCATGAGACTTCTGATTTGAAGAATCAGAGAGTCCACTTGCATCTTTAGGTTTGCTAGTGAGGTTCTTAGGCTGGAGGCCTCCTGTCTTTGACTTTTCAATATCCTGTGTTTCTGCCAGGGATGCATAAGCATCACCATTTGAACCTCTCACTGACAAAGACGGATCCAACTTCATTTTAGTTTCTGCAGATTTCTTTTTGGAAGAATTTCCAGGTGAATTTGATTGACTCTGGAACTTTACATTCTCGTATTGTTCACTTATCATAGTCAAATTTTGAGACAGGTTTGAAGAGTTCTTTCCAGGAGGCGGTGCCAACTTCTCCACAGTTGACTTTCCCAGCTTTGCAAGTTTATTTGAAATGCGACCATCATCAGAGTCATTAGGTGCCTTTAATAAATCTTTTCTTTGCCTTTTCTTCGGTTTCTCATTTGGCACAACAGGAGGTTCATTTCTTGCAAAAAATGAAACAAAAGGAATCAGAAAAGAGAAAAGCAAGACACTTTCAAGATGAAGAAAGGAAAAGAAAATATAAACATGTGTTATCCCTAGATATAAATTACATAGAAATCATTTTCAACCAAGTCCACAGATGAAGTTACAGAGTCAGCATTGCCAAGATACTGGTTAGCTTAAGCACCAAAAGACAGCACATGGTTAATAATCATTTTGCAGTTGACAGCATGAACTGTATAACTCTTACTCCTATCATAAAGGTCATCAACATGTGAAAGCCTGAAAAAGCTGAAAATCCTTTGAATGTGGAAGCTTTATGCACCAACAATGCTTATTTAAATTTTTTAATTCCACTACCCTGAAATCACTACAACACACCTAATTTGGATCTGGAGCATCTTGAACAAAGCACAGTCTAAGAACAGTTTGACAGGAGACCAGACTTTGTGCTAAAAACATCTAAAATAGTCCTGATATATTGAAGCTGCAGGATCTTCATATTCTCTTCAAGGGGTCAGCAATCTTGCACGTGAGAGGGTGTGAGAAATCTTCATCGCACAAGTTTTAGCATAATAAGGATTTTTCTGCATCAAAATCCAATTCAATCATGCCCCCGAACAAATCCATTTCTATATCCTTCAGTGCTATATAATACCTACTATCTCGTTAGGTTATTACTGAGTAATTGAAGGAAGAGAAAAAGGGGAGGCTTCTAAAAAAGGCAACTATACTGTCTACATTCTATAAGTGACAATCACTGGTTGCAAGGAGCAGAGATCTCTCTACTCCATTGTTTGACTCCTGCATCATATGATGCTATCTACCACAATAATTCATTTGAAAAGAACATAAAAGATCCAGTTGCAGTGAGATATTCTACCCCAATATTAAAGCACTTTTTTTTTTGGGGGGGGGGGGTTGGGGGAAGCAAAGGCTAACCAACAGGAAATGGAAATAAATGGATGGAGCTATTATTCAATAAAACAAATTTGTGGTCATTGAAGTACAAGCTCTAAAAAGGTTCAGAGGCAACTCACATGCGTTCCAGCTTCCCCCTGTTAACAAAGAAGCCATCATGTTTTATTGCTGAATTATCAACTTCAAAGTATTCATCCTGCAGAAGAAATATTTTAACAAACAATGTAAGCCTCTTCATAGTCGAAAACCACTTTCACACAATGATAATACTGGAAGACACAGCTGCACAAATACTGACAAAGAAATTCAAAGGATGCAAACTCCAGTTAAAGGTACCAACCAGCTCAGCATCATCAATAAAAGAATCTTCTGTATCATACTGATCATCGTCAGGCACATCCATTAGATCCTCCTCGTCGCTGCTATCCTTACCCTGTGAAGGATTGAAGTCGTGTTAGCAAATGAAATGTCATTTACATTGACTATATCCTCACACACATCAATTAGGACTATGCACGTTCAACTACAAGCAAAAAGGAAATAACACGTGGAGCTAAGTATAGCATACCGTGTAAAGACGCTCAATCTTCTCGATTACCGCACTGAAACGATTTGGAGGAGGGTCCTCATTCACTTCATTTTCAGTCACCGGCGCCTAAAACAAAATTATCTAACAATTAATCACTATAAAGAACTAATTCCAGGTACCAGCTAACTACAATTTATCCAAATACATTGCAAATTTAATTAGTAATTAAGATGAATAAACACACATAAGCAATGGCATAAACATATATAGTTCTAAGTGATTGAGTATTGGAAATGGAAGGGAGCTTACGGGGGCAATTCGAGACTCGAGGTTAGGATGAGCGTTAACGGGAGGCGGGTCTGGTGCGGGGGGTGCGGATCCACTATTGACCTTATTGGCGTCTTTCATAAGCTTTTTCCACGACACGAATGTTGTCTCTCCGGGTCGGAGCTCCACAGTGAATATTTGCCTGTCTCCTAATTTCACATACGACGGCGTTAACCTTGAAGATGACGATTCTCCTCCGCCACGGCTGCTCCCTTCCTCCATCGAGACAGTGCAAGGTCGGGTCAGAATTCTAGGGTATGGGAATTGAGTGGGAATCGGATAATTCAAGACTCGGGAAACATGGAAGAGGAAAAGAAACCCTAGGAGGAGATGTTTTAGGAAGATGGAGGAGAATAGCTGGGCGGGATGCCGAAACGGTTTTGTGGGGTTTAACTGGAAAAGTGAAATATTTTCTGTTTTTGTAATTTTCTTGCGTTTTCTTTCCCGAGAAAAATCGGGGGAGGGAAAGGGCGGGTCATGGCCCGTTTTGACAATTTAGCCCGACCCGGTAATGATAAGAGGGGGGCTATTTGCCGTCAACTCTTGACAAGTCCACTGCGATGAGTTGAAGCGGGCCCCTCATAAACTTAAGTTCACGTTCAAAAGGCAAAACCTTAAACTTACCCATTTTTATTTTTATTTACAATTATTCAATTTTATCACTATGTTGTAATTTTCGTGAATTAGACCTCAGAGTTAAAAAAATATTTAACGCGAAAGCAAGTCCAGGGAAATAAAAAGGCAAAGAAAGTCTGCTGTCGTGGTGTCTTTAGTAAAACATCATTTTTCATTGTGTCTTGCTGATTAAAATTTTTTTTAAAATCAATTAATATTCTTTTAAAATTTTTTATTATTTTAATATATGGATATAAAAAAAATATTATTTTAATATATTTTTAAATAAAAACAATTTATATAACACTCTAAAATAGATTCTAAATTATTTGCGACAGTTTACTACAAGTTAGATTAAAATATTTTTAAACATAAAAAAAATTAAGATCATTTTTTTAAAATAATTGAGATTATTTTTAAAAAAAATATTAAAATAATTATATATTATATCGACTCGAGTCAACTCATATTAATTTATTAAACTTGTAATTTGAGTTATATACTCTACTGAATTCAATAATTTTTTGTGATATAATTATATAAAAAAACTAATTTAAAACCAAATAAATATTACATATGATAAAATTAAAAAATTAATTTAACAAGAATTCAATGTTAAAAGTTTAAATTAAAGAAAATAAAAACCAAGTCAGTGTGCTTGTGGAATCAAAATTAAATTAATTATTCATTAGATAATATGGAAGTAAGATTTGTTTATAATTTAATTTTTATAATTCCTAAAAACTATTTAATTAATCATTGTAGTATAAAAATTAATTAAATGATGCCTTAATTAGTCTTTTTCCCTTGCATTTCATGTACTATATTTTAACATTATTTTTAGAAAAAAAATTATATTTTAACACTTTGAATATATCTTTAATTTTTAATTTGGTTGCACATAATATTAAATTGTATATTTTGTTATAGCTATTTTTTTTAAGAAAAACCAAAATTTTTTTAGTAACAATTCAAATAATTAATGAAATAAAATTAGAAAAGAATTCTTTTCAACTTTTTTGCCATTATATATTCACATTACACTTATTTTTTTTCTCTTTGATTATTTTATACATTGACTTTAATTTTTTGGGGGTTTTATATTTTTTTTCTTTTGTAAAGGAAAAAAATGTATTTTTTTGAGGTGGCTTTAAATGAAAGTGTGGTGAATATTTATTTGATGAAATGCCAAAAAAAATCATATTTTACTCTAATGTTTTAAAACAAATAAAAACCCATGAACCTACTAAGTTTGTTAATGTACCTTAACCCGTCATTTTTATTTTTATTTTCATGAAATATAGTAATTTTATTAAACACAAGAAATTGAAAAATACATTGTTATTTTCAAAATCCATGGAAATTACAATATACTAATGAAAAATAAATAAATAAATAAATAAATAAAACAATAATAATAAAAGATGATCTTCCAAGTTACTTCTAATTCGTCCGTGGACGTCAAATCAAATTCTATGATCTCTACTATAAAGGGATTTCTAAAACAGGATTAATTGTTGTTATTGCTCATGTATTAATTAAAAAAATCTCAAGTCATCATCAACCAACCAATGGAGGGATAGATTCCACTTCTGTAATTTATTGATGGAATGTCTCATCTCTCCATGATTGCTAGAGAATGCTAATCTCTTTCGAATCATAAGATTAATAAAAAAACCCTTTTTCAAATGAGATGTAAATCCGATAAGCAGGAGATAAAACTAGATTATTGATAGCCAAAAAAAAAAAAACCATATAGAACTATATCAAGATATATTAATTAATCATTGCTTTTGAAATATAAACAATATTATATCTCAAAGGATGATGATCACTTGATTGGTATAAGGTCATTTAAAATTATATTGATTAAAATAAACTTGTAAGTCATTATTTATACTCGATGGACCTATATAGAATCGCATTTGATACATCTTAAGTTAGCTCGTGGCATCAAAGAAGGGTATCTCAAAAAAAAACACAATAATAAATACATGCACACATCAATATGAGCATAAAAAATTAAATTCAAATAACAATTAAATATTTACAACTAATTCAAAAACTAACGTTGATGTTTTATAAATATTTACATTTAAGATTTTAAAAATAAATGTCACCATAGATGACTTCACTTCTTAAAAATGGCTAACTAAATAGCTGAAATAGTAGCTTGAAAAAGTATTATGGATGGCATCCTCGAACTCACATGTCCATGTAAAAAAAGTGTTATTATAATTTTTTAATTTGTAAAATAAAAATTTGCAAGGAAAAATATGATATCTTGAAAAATGTTTTAAATATAATAAAATAGTGTACCATGCAATTTTTTTTACTTGCTCGTTAATATTATAGGTTCACTTATCCTAGGTGGATATAAGGAAAAAAAATATTTAATACATAATAAAATAGCAAGGAAAGTGACATGGAAAAATATTTTAAATATAATAAAGTTATGTATTTAGCAATTTTATTAGCCACTCATTAATATCTTAGGATAATATCTAGTGATGGTTCATTTATCTTAGGTGATTTTATGAATAATAAAAACCATTAATACACAACATAACAAGAACAAAACAAAATCAACATCATGGACAAATAAACATATATATACACGATTAACACACATAAATTTCACATCGAGATCAAACAATTATGCCTTGAATAAATCAATTGCAACTCATCCTCCCAGTCCATCATGGGATATTGATTATACAATCTTATTCTACCTTGAAAAATAAATCATTTACAGCTTCATGCTACAAGATTGCCACATATCAGCATAGACCTTTATATTTCAAATATTTTGTGAAAAATATAGAGAATATATTATAATGATAAAATAGGCTAGAAAAGTCATTTTTACCTATAAAATGTGTTGGGAAGTAGTTGAAACAGTGGCAACACGTGGCTTGCATGCCCTAATGTATGGACATGATTGTGATGTGTGGATTCATGTGCCAATAAAGGTTGGGGCAAGTAGCAAGCTAGATCGGGTGCACCTTCTTCTCCTTTTTCTTTCTACACTAATGATGAAGTCCACTGTCACCCAAGGAGAGAGATTGGTGAAGGGAATGTTTGATTTTTTTTTTTGTTTTCTTCCTCTATTCACATAATTTATCACTTCTAATGATACAATTATTATTTAGTAATGGCGGTGTTATTGAGTGTGTTTTAGTGGAGGGAAGAAAATTGTTAATGTGAAAAATGAAAGACTCATAGGTTAGGAAGGAGAGAGACTTCTACAATGACGTACTACCAAGATTTTTAAATTTACTGATGGAATATTTTGTTGATATTTATACTCTCAGTTTGTTGGCATGAAATTTACCAATGGGCTCATGAACAAAAATATTTCATCAGAAAAACTATCATCAGTTATTGTGGTTTGTTGCTGAGTTTGTCGGTGATAAAATTATTGATGGATTTATTGACGAAAAAAGCGCATAAAACAATATCCTTTTTAGTCCGTTGATATTTTTATCAATGAATATGACATATCACCGATTAAAACGTCATATGTAATTTCATCTGTGATTTTTTTTATTCGTCAATGTTTCCCTCGATGAATTTGACATATAACCAACAAAAAATTATATATAATTCTGTTAGTGATTAAACAGTGGTAGTAGCAATTGTAATAATTTTTTTTAACTCTCTGGAATATACCAATAGACCTAGTCCATTGTTAACACCATTAGTAATTATTTAAAAATATTTTAAAAAACTATTAAACAGAAGTATAAAATAAATTAATATAAAAATCAAATATTTATTACAAATTTAAACATTCATATGTCTAGATAAAATTAATTTAGAATAGAGGCATCGATGGAAGATGAGGAAACAGGTCTTCATTAGGACCATGAGGCCAATAAGAAGAAGCACATGTACCACCTATTTGTGATTTCAACTCCATGTACAATCGACAGAGGTCGAGTATCTCAGCAATGAGTTGTTTTGTTTGAGCAGCAATATGGGCCGCCTGAGCTCAACTCGTTGGTTTAAAATATCCCAAACTTTGAAGTTTGAGTGCTTAAAACTAATTGTGAGTATCCAATAGTTGAAACACTATGAGTCATCTGTAAGTTCTTAGTAGTAGTGTTAGAGAGACTGTACACTCGATTTCTATCGGGTCTGGATGATCTTACCTCCAATCAAAAATCCGAATCGAGATCCTGACGGGTCGAAGAATCATCCCCGTATCTCTCATTCAACCAAATGTTATATGTATCTTGAAAAAAAGTCAACAAACTTGTTTCTTTCGATAAATTCAGAATATTTTTTAACCCTCTAAATCCTTCATATCAAATTTAGAATTAGAAGTCAAATAATTCTTCAAATTTTCCATCTCATCTACATCATTATTATTTATGATAATCATATCATTTACATAAATAATGTGTTGTTAATTTGTCATTCTACCTTTTATGAAATAGCATATGATAAGCATTACTTTGCTCATATCCAAATTTTTTTCATGACAAATTGAAATCTACCAAACCAAGATCTTGTTCGAGATCAACAAATTAAGCACCTTAATTTTTTAGCTTGTAGACATGCTTAGATCCATTATTAGTATCTAGGCATAAGATCAGCCTGGATATAAGTAACGACGTCGAATAACACTTGCCTGTATCCAAACGAAGCGTACAGCCGTTGAGAAAATCTGTAGCCACCTGATCAAGGCAGCAAGGAAGCTATCCATGCATCTTCTTTATTCCAGCAACCATAGTCTCATGAGAGCATTAGAAGTGTGTTATTTAGCTAAGTAAAAAACTAATTAATAATCCAAATCAAAGAAATGTTGAGGATAATCATACCAACATTTTAGTCCTGATCAAAAAGTTGTGTTGGTTTTGAAAACCTATGCACTACAACATGGTAGTCAGAACATAAATGTTATAGATATGCAAGGCAAAAAAGAAAGAAAAAGCCCTTCAGACAAACACCGACTAATTGAAGGATCCAAAAAGTCCTCATGAATTTATGTTCGTGCACATAAATCTTTTATTATGCACTGGAAGTGTATATTTATGTCAATTTGTATGTAAATTGAAACAAGATTTTTATGGAACAATTTTAAAAATCCACCGGTATCATACTAATAGTGGTCATCCAATTTCACGTGGTAATTATATATATGCTAGGCTTGAGCATGCGCTATGCTGCAAGTCTCGTATTGTTTTCATGAAAAATAATGTCTAAATCACTTAAACGCATTTTAAGAAAATAAAAGAAATTAATGATTCGAGCTATAACACCAATTGAGATTAAAGAGTTGGTTTTATTTTAATTAGACAGTAAAAGAAAAGACAATGATATTAATCGGAATTATTTTTTCAAAAGATATCATGAAGCCTTGAAAAAAAAAAACAATGGGAGCATGAAATTGGATAAAAAAAAATGAACTGAGTCAACAGACATAGGGAATAAAAATTAACTACACAAAAAGATCTAAAATAAAAAAATAGTAATTAAAAGAATGAGGGTGAAAATCAAAATAAAAAATAAATTAGAAGGCAATTCAATTTTTTTTTATTAGAGGGTTTAATTGAAAAAAAATAACTCAAGCAAGAAGAAATAAAAAGAATGGGGGAAAATGAAAAAACATAACTCACCAGATTGAAAGGGAAGATAAAAAACCAATAAAAATTTTATAAAAGGATTAAAGAAAAAAAAGAAATTCAAAGAATAAGGACCCAATAAAAAAATACAAGAAAAATTAAAATTGAAGGAATAAATCGAAATGGAATAATACTTATTCAGAAGGACAATGGAAAAAAAAGAATTATAAGAAAAAATGACAAAAAATTTCATTGGAAGGGTTAAATTGAAGAGAAAAATAACTAATATACCAAAACACATTATTCCAAGGTCATTTTGATTATTATTATTATTATTATTATTACAATTATTGTTATCACCACCACCACCACCACCACTATTATTATTACTATCATTAACACAATTACAATCATAATAAACTATTATTATTGCTACTATTATTACCATTATTATCATTATTAGCATCATCATCACTATTACTACTATTACGTACTACTACTATCATTACCATTACCATTACCGTTACCATTATTATTATTATTATTATTATTATTATTATTATTATTGTCATTATTATTGTTGTTGAAAAAACAAAAGCTATAAATTGGATTTGAAGGAAAAAATTGAAAACCATAAAAAAAAAATTGACAAAAAAGCCAAGGAAAAAAACTAAAAAATCAAAAGAAAACGAAGTGAATTGAAATCTTTATTATTATTGAAAATAAAATCATAAAATTAACTTGAAGGATAAAATTGAAAGTATAAAAATTTTGACAAAAAAGAAAAGGAACAAAATTAATAAGAAATCAAAAGTAAAATGATCGAACTGAAAAATATTATATATACAAATTAGAATTGAAGGATTAAATTGACAAATAATAAAAATTTAACATAAGAAAAAAGACAAAAATAAACAATTAAAAGTAAAATGACTAAATCTAAAAAAAATAAAAATAAGGGCTAGAGTGTATCTCTTCGTGTAAGAGAGAGAAATGAAGGTGAAAAAAAAAGAAAAACCTACGATAAAGCTGTCACCTTTAGATGGCACACGTCAGTCATAAAGGAAGAGGACATGGTGGAGAACAAAATGAGATGGTGGGAGAAAATTTTCAACCGTCAGAGGCGTTGCACGCGCCACCCGAAGTACGTGGTGCTTCCTACGCGCAAACAACTTTTTGAATAAAAAAATATTAATTAAATGTTAAATTACTTCATCATCCCTGATCAACCTAGTAATTACAAAAAAAAAAACCTTGAGGAAAAGACACCAATACCCATGTATACATGGCTGATTTTCTTTAGTCCAAGGACAATTAAAAGAAAAATACATACTAAAATACCATTGTCCAACAAGATTAGTTTTATTTTTTTAATTTTAAAGATATTTTAGTTATTTTACTTTGCATTAAAAGATGATTTGACAAAAACACTTCTAAACAAATTTATAATAACAAATAAACCGTGTAAAAGATCAAAATACCTTTAAATCAAATACAATAAATATTTTTTTCTCAAAACTATAAATATCACTCCACTATTTTAGTGAACAGGATAAAGGGAATTCACCCTCTTTTTTTAAAAAATAGGTATATTTTTTATATATATAAAAGAAAAGAAAAGAAAATGACAATAAACTTTAATTCTTTTAAATTCCTGAAAGGCACCTCTATAGTCCGATGGCTCCAAAGTAAAGAGACGCAACCTGCAGCGTGTTCGATTTATTTCGTGTACAAAATGTGAAAGTTCACTCACAGCCTTGGAGCCCGAAATCCATTATTTTTTCACTCACAGCCTTGGAGCCTGAAATCCATTATTTTTCATCTGCAATGGGAAACGTAAGAAAGCTTCGAAACCTGTTTTGCCATATTCCTTATCTCGTGGCATGAAATCTATGGAGAAGAGACCCTGTGAATGGATTTTTCGATTTGATGGTTAAGGTTTGATCATTATTTAACAGCTACTGCGTATTTTCATCACTCAAACCCTAGACATGACCATCACATACCTCAAGGCCCTCAACTTGCTTTGTTTTTGAACATCAAGAGACCCTATCTATGCTAGGGCACCTATATATCCAGTACGTAAGACATGTGCGCCTTCATTTTACGTATCAGAGACACCCTAGTCTATGTAAAAGTCTTGTCCAGATTTCTAAATTAAAACCCTAAGCAACAATTAATATCAGTCATCTCCACAGGAGGAAGAAAAGGAACCAATGGTTAACAAGGTGAAATAAAACTACCAAAGCCAGATCAAATACCAGATAAAAGCAGATGGCTTGGTTTTGTCAACTACCCACAAACAAACCCTTATCTGGTTCTCCCTTTGTGGCTCTCGAAAGTCTTGTATCCTCTAACTCGTAATAGTAAGCTCCTCTATTGCTTTGCCTTATTTCTGTGATCTCTCTTTAACTCCTAGCTCTACTCTACCTCCTCACACCTTCAATTTCAAATCAAGAAAAAGAAACAAAAAGAAGAGAAAGGGTTTCTCTGTGTGTGGTGGTGCGAAATGGGGAGAGGTAAGATTGCGATCAAGAGGATTGAGAACGCAAGCAACAGGCAGGTGACCTACTCTAAGAGGAAAAATGGGATTATAAAAAAAGCTAAGGAGATCACAGTTTTATGCGATGCTCAAGTTTCTCTTGTCATCTTTGCTAGTTCTGGAAGGATGCATGAGTACTGCAGCCCTTCCACTACGTATGTAGTTCCAGTTTATTTCTTCCTCATTTGTCTAGGTCTTTTGTGAATCTTATAGTTCTCGTTTTTTCTCTCTTGTTTTTTTTTTTTTGTTAACTTCTTTACTGATTTTTTTATATATATATTTTGTTAATTTTGTTTTCTCTGAGTCAAATTATGTTTTTGATGGTGAAGGGTGGTCGATCTGTTGTACAAGTATCACAAGCAGTCTGGTAAGAGGCTATGGGACGCTAAACATGAGGTGGAGTTTAATTCTCTTCTCTCCTCTTCTGTCTCTTTCCGCTTCCTAATATCCGATCCAATACCTTTTGTCCATTGTTTTTACCTTCGAAAGCATCTTGTTATTCCAATAGAAAATGAGATGAAGTCTATATATTTTGCTAAAATCATGACAAGAAACATGAACTTTGAATTCTATGAACAGATCTACAAAAGGGATATTGCAGTCTATTATAATATTGTTTTTATAAAAGAAAACTAAAAATCTATAGTATTATGAACAGATCTAGTAAAAATTGTTTTCTCAATGACTTCCTTTTCCCTGCTAAAAATGAAAGATCACTAAAAAGGTGTTAGCTAGACCACAAGGAAATGAAAATTGTTTCCAGAAATAGATCTAAGCAGTTGATCAAATTTACTCCTCGTTGCAGGCTTCACAGGGACGCCACTAGAACACTTGTTTTTTGGAATATAAACCCATTTATCTGTCATGTAATACAAGTTTTGTGGGCCGATCTGCTCATTACCTGTCTCTCTTTTCTGTAATTTCTATCGTTTATGTTCATGTGCCGGTGAAGAAAATTTTAACACGTAGGGTTTCTATATATATATATATATATATCAAAAAAAAAAAAAACAGAACCTCAGCAAAGAGATTGACAGAATCAAGAAAGAGAATGACAGCATGCAGATTGAGCTGAGGTAAAATATCCTTCCTCCCTCTCTCTATGATCCTTGATTTCTCTTTCTGTCTCTCACTCTGATCATGTCAAAATATGTGAGTTTCCAGGCACCTGAAAGGGGAAGATATCTCATCCTTGCACCACACAGAGTTGATGGCCATAGAGGACGCCCTCGATGCTGGCCTAGCCGCTGTCCGTAAAAAGCAGGCCAGTACAATATTTTATAGTAACAAAAATGTTTATATTTGTTTGCTAATTAGAAGCGATCCTGACATATATGTATCTATAGAAGGATTAATCTTTCTGCACTCCTTTTTTTTTAATGTTCATTTTTGGGTTTCCTTTCGGCAGATGGAGTACCACAGCATGTTGGAGCAAAATGTATGTAGATTACAAACTGTTTCTTCATATCGTGACTGACAGGATATTATTGCTTCGATTTTGTTGGCCTCTTCTTATCATCTTCGCTTCTTTTTTTTCCCAGAATAAAACTAGTGAAAGTCCTGCTTTATGTCTAACTATTTTCCTTCTTACTGAAAATTTTCAGGAAAAGATGTTGGATGAGGAGTTCAAGCGCCTCCAGTTCGTTCTGGTATAATTAGCTATCACCTTCACTCTGAACTTTATGTGTGCTTGTGTGTTTCATGCATGGAGAATTGGCTATGCCATGCACCACACCAATGTTCAAGAACCAACTAATTGTCTATCCAAAAAGCTAAAAGAAAGCTCTAACAGAAAATCAAGTGCGTACAACAGTAAGAAGAAAAAAGCAAAAATTAAATTATATATCCTCACGGCAGGCGGGCCCTCTTAATTCATCTTTGTTAATAAAAGTAAATTTTGTTACTGAACTCGAGTATGTATCCTGATACCACAAAGTGAAAAATAAAATAAAATTGTCAAAATCAATCCATATATATCTTGATTAATTGGTTTGATCAGTCATCCCATCAAACAATTAAGTAGATCATGACGACCCCGCCCGGTTCTCAATCTTACAGTGAATTTATATATATATATATATATATATATTTATATATATATATATATTCCTTTTAAATTTGTCATCACATATTCTCTTTATCTATATGTATTTGCAGCAGCAACAAGAGATGGCTATGGGAGAGAATGCAATGGAGATGGAAAATGCTTATCATCAACAAAGGATGAGGGACTATAATTTCCAGGTGCCTTTCGCATTCCGCGTGCAGCCTATCCAGCCAAATTTGCAAGAGAGAATGTAATTAATAGGGTCTTAGTTGGTATCCATAATCCTCATCTTCCTTTCTTAAACTAACGTTTTCTGCATTCCAGTACTGTTTGTATTAATTAGATAAGATCCTAAGCTTAGGCTGTGGAAAACAAGTTATTTGTGTGTGATTCCGTGTGCATTCAAAACCCTATGTTTATCTATACGCCAATCTGCTTTATAAATCAAGGCCATGTTTACTCCTCAGACATTTTTTTTTTTAAATGCTGGTATCTGAAAGCCCAGAAATAAAGCTTTTCTAATAATGATATATTTCATATACAAAACTTGAATTCAAAATCTTATTTAAAAAAATAAATGTTAAATGATCACTTGTGTCGCGGGGCGCGCGACGTCGTCTGGCGACGGCGGAGGCTCCTGTCGTGCCTCCTGGTGTGAAGTGTTGTGTGTTGGAAATGGTTTTTAATCATAGAATTATAATTAATGTTTAGGAGTCGTCATTTAGTATTATGGTCACTAGGAACCTATGGTCTGCGAGAGTCTGGGTAAGGACTGGTTGTGCAAGGGGAAGACACATCACCCCCAGTGCACCCTACCTAAGGTAAGCTGCATTGTTGTTTGATTGTTTTTTCTAAGTTGGGTTTCTATTGGTTGGTCTTTTCTAAGGTTCAAGGCATATCTCTCTTCATGAGAGAGTTTCTACCTTATCAGGTTAAATTCTAACCGTTCTAAAGTCTGACTATTAGCATCGCATTTCTACACTTTGTATCTTTAATACATGAGGGTGTATTTTATCGTGTAATTTTACACCCAGCCAATATTAAAGTCTACATCTAGATTCTAAAAAAGGATTGGGAAAAGATTTTTGACATATTGGCCAAATCCTAATGGATAATCATAAACTGGTTACGATATCCATTTTTGAATTTTTTAAACATGAAAAAGATGCAATTTTTGTTTGAAAAATATGCTTGGAAAAATTTTAGGATTTGGCCGTATGCAATAAAATATTTTTTCTTTTTGCAAATGTTTTGAAATTTTTTTTTTAAATATTTCCGACAAAACCAGATAATTTAATACCGGATTTGTATTTTACAGTGTAAATATACAACCCGATATTATGCAAAATGGATAGAAAAATATTTGAGAAAATCATGATTTTTTTTTAATGATTTTTGAAAAAATTCTGGATTTTTTTTCAAAAAAAAAACATTAGGGGGCCAGGCCGGGCCAGACCAGCCCAGCCATTTGGGCTGGGCCAAAACTGGCCCGGCCCAATGGCAAGGTTAATTATTCTGCTGCTGCATGCAGAAATGAATTCTGCATGCAGCGGCCTCGACGAAGAAGAAGGAGGCGACGCAGGGAGGAGAACCACCTGAGGTGGTGAGGGTCTGCGGTCGTGCTGGGGATGTCTGTCCGACGGCTCAGGGGACTTCGACTAAGGTGACGGTGGCTGGTGGCAGATGAAGCAGAGAAGAAGAAGAAGAAGAAGTTGCAGAGGAGAGAGAAACGCTGGAAGGAGAAGAGGAAGAAGGCCACGGTGGCTGCTTGGTGGCCGGTTGGTGGTAGAAACGGTGGCTGAGATTAGTGGTGGCCGAAGGTGTGGCTGAGAAGGAGAAAGCAGAAAATGATGAAAAATAAGGGAGAAAGGCTGATTTTTTGTCAACTTTGCACTCGATTTCTTTCTTGCTCCGAATATGAAATTTGCTCCTATTTATAGGCGGTGGAAGAGGGTAATCTCGTCTTCACCGGGGTAAAATTTCAACCCTTTATTTGGTTGGGAAGGATCCCAACCGTTGGTTCAAAGTAGCCTCCCTGAGTTGTCAAAACTGCAGGAAAAGGCTGCCTGAGTTGACCTCTTCATGCCGTCGCCGGCATCGCTATGCTGTCATTCATCCTGAACCGTTCACATGGGGTTGTAGACGAACTGCATGAGATCCTTTACGTGCAAGTTTTGTTCTATTTGATGGAGAAATCAAGCAATAAATGCACCTGCAAACAAGGCTCCAACGCTGTTTCTTTTGGGTAAAACGGGGAAGACAATGAACAGTGACCAGACGACGCGTCGTCTAGCCCTTCCTCCTCCCTTTTTTTTATACAAAACGGCGCCGTTTTGACTGAATTAGGGATTTAATCTGATTTTCAATTCAGTCCTCCAGCTTTCAATTTCTTGCAATTGAACCCCTAATTGATCATAAACTTTGGATTTAATGCAATTAAGCCCCTGATGAACTTCAATTGCAGCCCCGAAGTTACGCGTCTTTTACAATAAGGTCCTTGGTCTCGGATTTTGTCAATTTAACCCGTAATTGACCATCAAACTTTCAATTTCTTCAATTTCACCCCTGGTTTTTTGTCAATTGAATCCCCATAGTTTGCCGCCTTTTGGAGATTGGTTCTTGACCTCGGATTTCTTCAATTTAGCCCCTAATTGACCCCAAAACTTCAATTTTCTTGCAATTTGACCCCTAATTTCAATCAATTAACTTGGTAAAAATTAAATTTGGTCTCTTAAAATTCCAATCTTCTCAATTAAGCCCAAATTAGGCTCCCAAACTTAATTTTTCACCAATTAAGCCCCAAATAAAATTAATTTGACCCATTTAAAGTATAATTAAGTCCTTGCACTTAATTAAATCCTTCAATTGGACCCAAATTAATTCTTAAACATAATTAAAATTTAATTTGGCCCATGATTAAATCAAATTGGCCTATTAAAAATTTAATTATGTCATTGGACTTAATTTTTATGCAAATTTGTCCAATAATCATTTAATTTGACCTTGAATTTGTATTTTTTTCTCCATTCTTGGGCTTAATGGGGGTACAATTAGGCCTTTAATTTCCTTCAAAAATTACAGCTTGATTTCCCGGCCTGCTTTCTCCACGTTGCCAGCTTTTATTTTATTTTTTGATTTTTATTTTGAAAAAAAAATTGATTTTTGAGGAATAACCCAGAATTGGGTTATGACAACTTGAACCAAATACTGTTTGGTTTTGATTGGAGAGTATCAATGGTGTACTCCTCAAACACATTTCATGATTGAAAATGTCTCTTTTTGATCCGGAGTGATGATCCTCAAAAAATTAATTCATCTCGAGTCATCATTCAGCTCAGAAATCGTGGGTTGATCATCTTAAACTCTACTCTCTTCTCCAAAACCAAAACCAAAACCTTCACCTGACGTGATTATTAAAAAAAATGCCTAAAGGGTGTCTACCTAAGGGTCAGGCACATGTTTTGCCCAGCAAAAATGAAGTCGGCATGTGATTGAAAATCCATCGTGATGGCCTCCCACCAACAAATCCCCAATTTTGCTTTGACACGTGGGTGTTTTTGTAGTGTTCTTAGTCAAACGATTCTCTAATGATACTTCATCCACCCTCCCAAACGAGGTTTATGTTTCACATTGAGGGTCGATAACCAATAACTCAGGGAGACATGTAATTTTCTCTTGATACAACAACACCTCGCAGTCAATTTTAATGTCAAACCAAAAAAAAAAACCCTCTATCCATAGGATAATACTCAACTTGTTTTTTCTTAATTAAATCCATGGTATGCCAATGAATTATCAATAAGATCTTTTGATTAATCTTAATTTTAGTTAATATGATTGTTAAGTAGTCACTTTGAAAATGTTAGTAAATTTGTTTTAAAACCATGGTTGATAGACACATTTGATGTCAAGTTTACAATGAATTCCACTCATTTTTAAGGTTAAAAATAAGTTTTTTAACATAAAATGGTAACATGATCAAATTAAATTGCGGGTGAATGAGAAATTAATTTAAAAAAACTCTTGATTGAAATGTTTTTGTGAAATTTAAAACCTTCTATACCATAAAGAAAAAATACAAGATTATCTTAGAAGTTTATATAGTAGAAAGTTGAAGAGTTATAAATGAGCCCAACCAAAGTAGTATGAGGTTTAATCAATACGCATGCACGCCACAAGCCTAGGATTTATTTATTTTTTTGCTTATTTATTTTGAACTTAGATTTGAGTTTATTACAAAATAATTCTTTGGTGTATAAATAATTTTTTTTTCATCCCACTTATATATATACAACCCATGAATAGAGATTTTGGGTAGTCTTCTTCCTTCTGGATAGTTTATTTTCAAAGAAAAATGTTTGTTAATTTTTTAAGGCAAAAAGTTATAAGGTTTTTTTTTTATGATCAGTAATTAAGACAAATAATAGGAATTAATTTTGATAATTACCTAGAATGCATGCTAAGTTTATTGTTGAATTCTATTTGAAGATCAATTAACTTGGTTAGATATAATTGCATGTTTATCTAAACTAAATTAACTATAATAAAAGTGCATGCTATATAAACTAAACAATTATTATTTCTAGTCTTATCTATATCAAAATAAATAATCCTAAAGCTTTACTATTTTTTTAGTTTATACATCTAATTATTTGGAACAAGTTTTTTTTTAAGCTGTTAACATAATTAATTTCAAGTTAAGTTTACTTTTAATTTAGTTTGGTATGTTCGATCAATTTTAGTAATCTATACGCATATTATATTGATATGATGCATGAATATCTTTTGAACTAAAAATTGTTAAATAGTGATTAATATAATATTGCATAACTATAAGACTTTTGTTTATTAGTTTGTTTAGTATATTGTGGTTGTTATATATATATATATGTAGACACACACTTGTATTTGATAAGCTAATTTTTAATTATAAAGTTTTGGTTATTATTTATTTAGAAATATACCATGACTTCTACTTAAGAAATGGTTACCACAATTAATGTTGTTTCGACAAATACTACTTTGGTAAGGAGGACTCCGCCATCATATTTCATGGTGTATTGTGAAAAACCTGAAAAGTTCAATGGATTGAACTTTAAGAGATGATATCAAAAGATATTATCCAATTTGACTACATTTAACTTGGCAAAGTTTGTTATTGAAAAAGTGTTAATGTTGTCAAATAAAGAATATGATCCTATACCTATGGTAGTTGTAGATGCAAGGAATTGCAATTATTTCTTGTGTACGAACTACATCTTAAATAGATTGGATAATACATTATATGATATGTCTAGTTTAATCAAGAGCGTATAGATAATATTAGATAAAACTACAGATGTTGGCATAAAAAAAGTTCACAATCAATAAATTTATAGGCTTTAAGACGGTCAACTCAAATACTATATTATAAGTCAAGTTTAAGACTTTCAGATCATCTTACATGATATTCATGCTAAAGATATGACTTTGAGTGAATCCTTCTAAATGGTTATAATTGAAAATTTATCACTTTCTTGAAAAGACTTTAAGAATTACTTTAAACATGCGTAAGGAAATGAAAGTTGAAGACCTCATTTTGAGGTTAAGAATATAAAAGGATAATAAGTTGTCCAAAAATAAAAATGAACTCTTTTGACATGGCTCGAAGATAAATATTGCGGAACAAGTGGCAAAGACACATAATAAAACTAAAAGAAAAACGCATGTTGTTAAATGGAAAGGGATTGCGAAAAGGTTTAATGGCACATGCTTCATTTGCAATAAAGCCAAGCACTAAGCCAATAATTACATAAAGAAGGGTCAGCAAGGAAACCATAAGAAAAATATTACTTAATCCAACATCATCGAGGTTGATTACCTAATAAATAAAGATTCATAAATGAATTTATTTGTTGTTATTTATGATGTCAAATTAATCAACAATTCCAAGTAGTGTTGGGTTGATACTTGTGCAATAAGACATATATACGTCGAGAAGATGATGTTTTTCACGTATAAAAAAGTAGATGATGAACATTTGTACATGAGAAACTCTTCAACCTCCAACATACTAAGTGTTGGAAAGGTCCTATTGAAGATGACTTTTAAAAAACTTCTTACCCTCAACAATGTGATCCATGTTGCTGTTATGAGGAAGAACTTAGTGTCTAGCTTATTGTTAAACAAAGATTATTGTAAGATGGTCTTTGAGTGTAATAAATTCATACTCTAAAACAAGAATGTTTGTAGGAAAAGAGTCTATTAGTGATGACCTTCTCAAAATGAATATAATGATCATTCCAATAAGGGATGATAATGATGACGGTGATGTCCATCATCGTCATAATAATAATAATAATAATAATAATAATAATAATAATAATAATAATAATAATAATAATAATATTTTTTCTATTTTCATGAGTCTTGTGATGTGTGGCATAAAAGGTTAGAATATGTGAATTATAATTATATACAAAGGTTAATTAACCTTGAATTATTATCAAGTATGGTTTTTGAGGGAAAAAAAACATAAGCACGAAGTTTGTGTAGAATTAAAATTTACGAAGCATTCTTTTCAAAAAATTGAAAAAAATTAGTAAACCTCTAGACTTAATTCACTTGGATATCGGTTATTTAAAATTTATACAAACTAGATATGGAAAAAAGCATTACTTTAGTTTTATAAATGATTGCATAAGGTGTTGTTTTAGGACTACAATGTGCTTTTGTCATTCTATCTTTATCTTCAAGATAATCCCTATCTTCAAGATAATCTTTATCTTCGAGATAATCCTTGTCTTTAAGATAATAATAGTTATCCGCTTTCAAATTTGATTCTTAATCAAATTCAAACTTCAAAGAAGAGAATGAGTTTGATTGAAACTTGGTTTCTCACACGTGAAGGGACTCTGGTACTATAAATACAGATCTTAGGGTATAAAAAAAATGAGGATGAAAGAAAAAACCCAAGAAAAGGCCATTGCAGAAACCCTACAAAAAAAATAAAAAAAGACATTTACAAAAAAAAGGGGCGCAACCGAATCCTAGACTAGCCGCCGCCCCTCCCCCCAGCTTTTTCCTCTCTTCTTCCCTAATCCCAACCCAGCTATTAAATGATCCTATTCATTGATTTTTTTCCCGTCAATCTCAACCCTAAGGAGCTACAACTCCTCATTAAAATAAAAATAAAAAGTCTTTCTCCCTCCCAGTCACCGACCTTCAGCCTCTCTTCCCCGCTCTCACTCTCCCCCGTTAACCACCATCCTTCATCTCAGCCTCCTCACCGAGAACACAAGCCTCCACCCATCAATCCTCAGCCACAGGGAAACTGAAGGAAACCATACACAAATAGCCCTTTCACTTCCTTTTTTTGCGACCGTTCGATCCCTCAAACTGACCACACACGGTTTTCTTCCCCCATCCGTAATATTTCTCTTTCTTCCCTAGCTGACTACCATGAGCAACGGAGAAGCAGCACCCAAAGACCCCATGGTTCCAGCCACAGACAGCTGCAAAAACAAAGGAGTTTTCCTCAGAACTTAGCTGCAGCAGCAAAAGTCATGTGGTGTAGTTTTTTTTTCCTTCCTCCAGCGATGCAGTTTCTTCATGCACAAGAACCATAAGGCTCCAGCATGGCAGCCATGGACTGTCTAGCCTCCATTGAAGTGATGCTTAGAAGCACTCTTCTCGCCAGCCTTTGCACCAGAGGTGAACATCAGCAGACTACAAGCTCCAACAGCCACTCCTCTCTCCCCACCGTGCTCTTCCTGCCAGCATCCACTGGTTCCTCGATCGGGAGAAGATCCTACTCCACTGGGGTCAGCTTCCTCTTTTCTCTTCCGGCCGTGGCTCCAGCCATCACTAGTGTCAGTAAGTCGCTTCCCCTCCAGTATTACAATTCACGTTAGTAGCTGTGAATTATAGTTTACTTGCTACTATAGCAAGTGAATTATAATTCACTTGTCTCAACCGGGTTACTGGCTTAGGCTAGTGACCAGACCGGGGAGCTTGGGTCTACCCAGCCATGCAGGCTGGGTCAAACCCACCTAAAATAAACAAATAAAAAAACATAATAAAAAAATAGTTTTTTTATTCAGATTTTTGTGGGTTTATTCACTGGCGCTAGAGTCAGAAATTATACCGTATTTTGTGGATTGCACAATATTTACCAACGCAGAGTTGGAAATATTCATAGTTCACTGGCGCTAGAGTCAGGGATTATACGTATTTTATGGATTGCACAATATTTACCAATGTCAAAGTTGGAAATATTCATAGTTCACTGGTGCCAGAGTCAGAAATTATACCATATTTTATGGATTGCACAATATTTACCAACGCTAGAGTTGGAAATATTCATAAGTAAATATTCAATGATGCCAAAGTTGGGGATATTATAGGATGACCATAAGAACAGAACACAAACAAACCTTTAGCAATTTTAGACAAAATCAACACTGCAGCCTGCCTCAGGCGGGACGCTTAAGGGTTGATAGCATCTTCCCTTTCGCGTAACCAGTCCCGGACCATAGAATCTCTGTTGACTAGTTAGGGTTCCCAGTGACCATAATACTAGGCGGTGACTCCTTAAACAAGACCTTTCCCCTAAAAGAACAAGATGTCAGATATCTGTTTTTATTCCACTTGTGATTAATTTTTAATTGGTCGCCGCTATGTCCGAGTGTGACATATGAATAATACAAAGCTCTTTTTGGTGAATTTTGTTTTTAAAATGGTATTACCTACCAAGTCACTACTCTTTATTAACCTCAATGAAATGGCATTACAGAACATAAAAATAAAAATTTAAAGAAATAAAGAATATCATGTTGATAAGTTTATAAGCACTTTAGAACTCATTAGAGGAGACAATTATAACTACTAATTATATACTTAATAAATTCCATAAAAAATTAGAGAATAAACTATATAAATTGTGAAAAGATAGAAGACCTTCCTATAAATATCTCAAAGTGTGAGGGTGTCATGAAAAAATAGTTGTACCCGATCCCAAAAAGGTCAAGACATGACTTAAAACTATAAAATGTGTTTTTATTAGATATGTTTATAACAATAATGCATATCAATTTCTTGTACACAAGTTAAATATTAAGAATATTCATCACAATACTATAAATGAATGCTATATTATTTGAAGATGTATTTCTATTAAAAGAAGCATAAGAAAATTATTAACGTAAGAGAACAATTGGGGTTAACTTAAGTAGTCATCATCATTTGAAAGATGATGAAGTTAAGCCTAGAAGAAGTAAAAAGAAAAAAAATAACCAAAATGTTTGGTCCTAATTTTCTAGCATACTTGTTAGAAAATGAACTTTGGATATATTTCAAGGCAATGTCATGTCTTGAAGCTTTCTTTTGAAAAAAAAGTGGTCAATAGTGAAATAAAATCTATTATGAATAATCATAAATGGAAACTAGTGGGTCTTCCACCTATCAGTAAATTATTAAGTTATTAGTGGATCTTTAAAAAACAAAAGATGAAAGCTAATGGAACCATTGACAAATACAAAGCAAGACTTATTGTTAAAGGATTCAAACAATAAGAAAGTATAAAAAATATCTGACACACATTCGCTTCTGTCAAAAATAATTTTAATGTGAATATTAATAGTCATCACAACTATTAACAAGCTTGAAATATGTCAAATAGATATAAGAATAACTTTATTAAATGATGACCTTAATGATGAGGTTTACATAGAACAACCTGAAGGGTTTGCTGTTAATGAAAAATAAAAGAAAGTCTATAAGTTTGTGAAATTATTATATAGTTTGAAATAAGTAATAAATAATGGTATGAAAATTTTGATGAGGTTATTTTATCAAACGAGTTTAAAATTAATTAAGTTGATAAATATGTTTGTGTGAAAAACATAAATAAAGATTATGATCAAGTTTACTAAGATATGATAACTAGTAGGTTTGACAAGAAAGACATGAGTGTTACAAATATCATACTAAGAATAAAAAATATTAGGACATTTAATAGATTGATATTGTCTTAATCTCATTATATTGATAAAATTCTCAATAAATTTTTTAAATATGACAATAGCACAATCAAAACACCAATGGACATAAGTGTGTTTCTATCTAAAAATAAAGGAAAAGAAATAAATCAATTGAAATATTCTTGAACTATTGAGAGCTTGGTGATGTTATAAATTGTATAATATATGATATTGCATACTCATTTAGCAAATTGATTAGATTTATCAATAATCCAAGTATGGATCATTTAAAAGTAATAAATAGATAACTCAAATATTTAAGGTGCTCTTTGGATCATAGGTTACACTAAAATGGTTATTTGAAGATACTAAAAGGGTACAATGGTATAAATTGGATATCGAATACTAAGGATTCAAAATTCATTAATAGATACGTATTCATACTTGATGGAACATCTATGTCATATAAATCCTCTTAGTAAATGTGTATCATAATATTCATGATGAAATCAGAGTTTATTGTTATTGACAAAGTTGGAAAGGAAGCTGGTGACTTCATAATTTTTTAAAGGAGATTCTATGTTAGCAAAAATCAATGTCAGTAATTTGGGTCCATTGCAACAATTAGTCTATAATTGGAAGGGCACAAAGTAATATGTATAATAGTAAGTTTAGACATATATGTCATACACATAATGTCATTAAACACTATCTCCAATGGAATTACTTGCATTGGTTATCCAAAGAAAAATATTATGGATTTGCTAACTAAAAGTTTGTTAATAGAGCTTGTACATAATTCATTAAAGAGAATAGACTTACAACCTTTAAAAATAAAAAGGTTGATAATTATACCCCTATCTAGTTGATTGAAGATTCCAAGATTTAGGTTCAAAGAAAAAACTAAGTCATACAAAATTCTTAAGCACTTGGAAATTAATTAATTTCTTCATTGTTTTAATGATGACAGAGGTGTTTGTTGTTGCGTGATGAAGGATAAGTTATGTTCTGAATGATTTTTGTATCTTTGTATACTAAATAAAGTATAACAAAATATTTTTAATAAAAGATCATATATATGAGTGAAAAATATAGCTATTTCTTTGAGAATTAAAAAAAAATAGAGAATTCTCTAAAGCACTCATGAATATAGGGTTACTCGGGTTCAAAATAAACACAATTGTGAGAACCAAATGAAATATTTATGTAGAGAACTATGTGAGTATTGATGTCATGGTCTACATAGAAAGCTGAATAGTTTAAGATATTATGTTCATTATTTAACCAAATAAATTTTATAGTATTTTACTAAAAAAGATTCAAAGCCAAAAGCTATCTATCATCATATAGTGATCCATTGAATCACTATCTCTCTTCAAATCTTAAAAGCTTTTTCAACTAGTTAGATAATTTTCATTTATATATGAAATTGTTAGTAAATTTGTTTCAAAACCATGGTTAATTGACAAATTTAAGATTAAATGTCAAGTGTTTTCCACCCACTTATATGGTTAAAACTTTGTTAAAAATTATTCTTCAACATAAGTTCTTTAACAAGAAATATTAACATAATTAAAAAAAAATGGGTGAATGAAAAATTATTCTCAAATAATCTTTGGTTTGCATGTTTTTGTGAAACTAAAAACTCTCTATCTCAAAAAAAAAATACAAGATTGTCTTATATTTTATATAACAGGAAGTTGAAGAGTTATAAATTAGTTTAAGCAAAGTAGTATGAGTTTGTAATAACCTCAGTTATATAAACTCAAATTATATGATATATATTCGTGGTTATATATATGTGTGTGTGTGTGTTAATAAAATTTCGACAGAGTTTTTTTTGTATTCTTTCAATACCAAGTTATTGATTCAATTATTTCTCAACCTATAATATCAATCGCAATTTTCATCCCATCATTTGGACTTTCAGAACTCATGCATATATCAATATCTCATTTCTTTTTTTTCTATAGAACAATTATTTAAAGCATTAATTCATAACATGCAATATTTGTGTTTTTTTTTAAATAATTGTTCTCAAATATGCAAACAACCAACCATAATTCGACCTAATAATAACAACATCATAAATTATATCATACATAAGTTAAGTTAAACATTACAATTCTTAAACATGAAAATGTATTACAACAAAATATTAGTTCTTTCAATTACATCAATCACTTAACAAAATTATTTATCCATGCATCTACTTTTCGGTACAAGGGTGCGAAGTACCTACAAACATGATCATATTAAACATGATTAAAATTGCACATTTCGACAAATAATTGATTAAGGAATAACTATTCATATACATTGAAGTAATTCTCACATAATTGAATGAATTATCATATCCTTAGTAATTTAATAATTTTATAAATTCTTTTTCAGATTAAAAGATAAAATTTAGAAAAAAAAAATATTAAGAGTGTCTCCAACAAACCCAAATATTTAACTTCAATATAAATCGATTAAATTTTACAATTTATCTATTACACCGAATAATTATCCCATTAACCCGGAAGTTAATTCTCTTAACATGTCCATTATCATAACATTATTTTCAGTAACTAGGACATAATCTTTTTGACTCACCCATTTAATAGGGCATTATTTTCAGTAACCAAGAAATAATCATCTTGACTTGCTCATTCAATAGGGCATTATTCCCAGTAATCAGGAAATAATCTCCTCGACTCGCCCATTCAACATGGCATTATTTTGTCTCTCTCTTTTTTTTTAACTTTATACTAAAATTGCAATCTACAAAAATTTCTTCTACAATCATTTAAAGTAAGCTAGTTAATTACTTCAAGGTGTCAACACACATATCTAGTGAGCGCGCGCGTGAAGAGGTCCCTTGTTACTGATTAGGTTATGCGGCACTCTCTGTACCAACACAATTTACTATGTCATTATTCATTCATTTGAACCGCTAAAATTTTAATACCAATTACATATTTATTAATTAAATCCAACACCATTAATTAAGCTTAATTAAAATTTTAATTTGAGGAGGATAAAACCCTCTTTTTGAATTATTTATTACAAAAGTCATTATTCAATTTAACCTATCAATATCAATTATCTTCAATTTGGCAAGATTTCTCAATAATATTATCAAGACTTAATTTTCTAAGTTTCTTCTTCTTTTAGCCGAAATTAATCTAAGGAAGAAAGTGAAGATTTTTCTTTTCTCTTTGAAAAATTCTTACTCCTTTCATATAATAACACTTATAAACATATATCTTCCCACATTTTCCAAACAATTTTATTAAAACAATTGAAAAATTACTTATGGATTCATGATCACTCTTCTCAAGATCTTTCAAGCTCCTTACCTTCTCTATCTAATGAATCAAATTTGTAATCTATCCTTTTATCATCATTTTTTTAACACCTATTTTCAATTTTACAATTCATCTCTGCATGTGTTCCATCACTAGTTTTTAAATGTCTCTTTCTCGAAGGAAAACCTCTTCATCCCCTCATATATAAGCACATCTTATTTTGTTATCTTTTTCAATCATTGTTATTCAAGCACACAATAAACAAATAACATCCGAGATTATTAGGCTTTTATACCAATTGACACAAATAGAAACAATACAAGAAAACATCAAGCTAGATAAGGCAAATTAAAGCCAAATAAGGTTGTCACATAGAAGCCATTAGGTTTATAATTCCTTAGATAAAACCAAAACCCAACCTAAACAAATTAGGTCCTAAAAGTAAAGGAAAGTAATAAGAGTTCTAAACAATCTAGGAAAAATAAAATTATTAAGCATAATATTTAATTTTCTAAACTAATAGAAAAAAATAAAAATATCTAAGAAAACAAATAACTTTTTTTCTAAAATATCCTTATGCAATTAATATTCAAATAACATAAATAGAGTGATTTTTTATAACTATATTCAAAACTTTTAATTAAAAACCCATAAATCTAGATCATGTCATGCTTTTTTATGTATAATGTATTTGTTGGGATAAAGTTAAGAAATATATCATAAGCATTTTTTTATAAAAAATTCCATAGATTTATTGAGATTTTTTCCATACTTTTGGAAACTTATTCTTAACAACTTCAATTTATTTTTTTACATTAATAAAAAACTAAAAGAGATAAGACATCTCCTATAGACTATGAGAGAGACCATTGTGGATTCATATATTGATTTATTTATTTTTTTACCTTATTTTTCATTTTGTTCCTTTAATTCTCTATTCTTTTTATTTAGTCCTCTAATATTGCATTGATTTAAGATTGATATTGGTGATTTGTCTTTTATACCTGTGTTGGGAATCTCATGGTGTCGATAAAATGTTCAGTCGCTTGGTTAATGTTTGGTTTGGAAAAATAAAATTCAATTTCATTCATTTAAAAGAATTAGAGCTTCAAGGATCGAATTCAAAGCTTAAACAAATACTCAGTGTCTTTTTTGTTGCTAAAACTAAGAAAAAAAAATAAAAAAGATGAGAAATCTCTTATAGATTGTGAGAGATATCACTATGAATTCGCACAATAATTTATCTCTCTTTTTTAATCTTATTTATTTTGTCCCTCAATTCTATTTACTTTTTATTTGGTCCTCTAACATTGCTTTGATTTAGGATTGATTTTGGTGTTTTGTCTTTTATGCCAATGTACAGGGATCTTGTGGTGTTGAGGAAATATATTGTCATTTGTTTTGGTAAAATAAAATTTAATTTCATTAATTTAAAAGAATTAGAGTTTAAGGGAGCAAATTTAGAGCTTAAATAAATATCGAATCTCTTTGTTTTTTTTAACTGTAGTCAGGGAATGATTTGCTCATTTCGAGGCAAATTTAATGTTCTTTTTATTTTATTTTAGTTACTCAACCTTTTTTTTTAACTTGATCATTTCACACTGTCTTTATTTGAAATTTCACTTGATAGTCTATTTTGGTTGCTTGGGTAAGGGGATCCTACAATATAGTGGGGGAATCTTGGCTCTCGGTTAATGCTTGATTTGTAAAAATAAAATAAAATTATGTTGATATGAAATAATGCCAAAATTAAAACTAAAACTAAAACTAAAACAAATATGATGGGCTGAAATCAATAGGTAGGGCAACTTGGCTAGTACTTGCAATATATGCGCTAGCATGTGGAGGCAAACAACCATGTTTTGGCAGCGTTTACAGCTTCCTCTAGCGATCAAATACTGATTTTCTTGGTGGCGTTAGAAGCAGCACAACGAGGACTTTTGGGAGAGGTGTAACATATTAGTAGGGCTTTGACGACATCTGTTTCTTCTTCTCTCCCCGAGATTCACGCTAGCCTACCCAAAATTAAAAGGTATCTTGTCATTTTGTTTTTATATCAAATTTGATCCTCATTCTTTTCATTGCTATTTTTTTTTTGCTTTAGGTCCTTTATAAAATTATTTCTTTTTAACTTTATCATTCAATATTGAATTAGTTAGGAATTGATTTTCATGATTTTTTTTAAGGGGTGATCACGGTCTTATGATTGAGATCTCAAGTTTGAAAGGTTAGCCTATATTGACTTCCCTTTTTATATATTTTTCACACTGCTTTTCTTTTTCAATTTCATCATTCAATATTCAGTCTATTCTAAAATTGAGCTTTGTGATTTCCTTTGTTTTCCTTTCTATAAAGTTATTCAGGTCTCATGACCTAAATCATGAATTTAACGGGTTAACCTGATTTAAATCAAGTCTATGTTTTGCGTCACTTTTGTAAGATTGGATATTTTTTTTTGTTTCAGTTTTAACATTGAGTTGGCTTGAGAATTAAATTTTATAATTTAACCCATTTCCCTTCTACTAGGTTATCATGTTCGGGGTTTGACAAACTTAGCCATGTTTTTACTAGTGTGTTTTTTAGTACTTTTTATTATTTTTTTCGATTTCATCATTTTATATTTGGATAGTTGGAAATTGGCCATCATATTTTTTATTTTTTTATTTTTATAAAATTATCATGGCCTCATAATTCATGTTATTTTGTCTAGCCCAGGGTTTAATGTGAACCACTTATTTAATATATAAACTAATTTTTTATTGGATGCACAAGCACCTATGTATCTATATTTTTTTCAAAAATCTTAAATTTTCAAAGACCAATTCACATGGAATTGAAGTTCTCATATCAAATCGCTCATAGAATTAAATTATGTTCATTTTTAATAACCGTGGTAAAATAAATAGCAAAACTTAGAGCTTATTTGGAGCATGTTTTTGTTTTAAATTAATTATTTTTAATAGTTTTAAATTATTTTAATATATTAATATTAAAAATAAGTTTTAAATAATAATAAAAAATATTATTTTAAAAAATAACCATAGTCAATGCTATTTTAATATACGCACCTAATTAATTCTTCCATGGAACTAAATAAAAGGCATATGAAATGATTGGTCTAACAAAATGACAAAAAAGCCACTTTCAATGACAAGTGTCGAAAAATCTCCACATAATATCTCATTTCACCAAACGCAGGCGAGTAGGGGTGAAACGGTTACTGCCAAGCCATTACAAAGCCAAGCCATTATAAAAGAGAGAGAGAAAAAAAAGAAAGGAAAATCGATAACATTTTTTCCTCTCTCTATATTTCTCTCTCCGGCTACCCTCTCGCTTTTCCTTCCCGTGCGTCCTATTCCTCCTTTGACAACTCCATTAGCAATTCTCTCTGTTTCTTTCTCTCTCCGAAAAAAAAAATATTTATATTAAATAAAATAAAACAAAAAAACAACCCTTCTCTTTCAGTTCTTCAACGGCCCGATACCTCTCTTCTTCACACAGAGGTTTTTTTCGCTTCTCTAATAATCCTTGTTTCTGTGCTTCAAAAAAGATATGGGTGCTAAATATTTATATATTCGTTAATTGTTTTTTTTTTATATCTGCATTATCCTTGGACTTATTATTCAGGCTTTTGCTTTTGCAGAGAGGGTGGATTCTAGGGTTTTTCTCTTCTAGCTTTTGACCAAGGTATTGTTTTGCCGGTTTTTGCTGCTTTTGTTTTGAGGGAGATGGTGAGTGAATGAAACAGAGGCTAGGTTTCTTTTTTTCTTTTTGATTTGGGGGCGATTAGGGTCGTGCATTGTGGTTGGTTGCAATTTGGTGTAATTTTGGTTTATTTTTATTTTTATTTTTATTGTTGTCTTAGAGATGGGTGCGTCTTAATTGGGTTAAAAGAATTGGTATACTGAATGGGGGCGTGTGAGAATTCGTTTGAGCCACACGAGCCCTTGACTCTTGCTGCCACCGAGCAGCATTCGTGCTTGGAATTTATCAAGGATTCTGAGCAGCTGCCAGTCCTGGAGACTGCTCACAGTCTAATTGATACTAATGTGGAACCCTCTAGTGCGACTGATGGGTTTGTGGACTTGTCTCAGAAAGATAATGTTGTTTGTGCCAGCCACAGTGATGTTAAGGCTGTGTCAGCTGATATGGGAATTGGGTTGACGGGTGAGGGGGAGAGTGTGGTTGGTTTGACAGCAGGGAAATTATTGGAGGATGAATCTGGGGTTATTGGGGATTGTTTGGATGAGAGGCAAAGTGGGATAGATGATTGTAATGGGGAAACGGATAGATCCTGGGAAGAAAAAGCAGGGCTTGGAGTCAAGAATGGTGGACCACTAGACTGTGAAAGGTCTTTGGAATTGCTGGAGAGAAATTGTGATCAACAGGATGGCCGAGTGGATGATAAGAAAACTGGTGTTCAAGATGTTACAGAAGAGGAAAGTGATGGTTTAGTTACAGTAGAGGCTGATACTTCCGATGAAGTAGTGCCTTCAACCTCATGTGAAACATCTGTAGAATCGATACTTGGGAATGATATGACTAGAAATTGTGATCAACAAGATGACCAGAATGATCATGAGAGTGGCAGTGTTCAAGGGGTTATGGAAGAGAAAAATGATGGTTTAGCTGCAATAAAGATTGTTAATTCTGATGAAATAGTTCTTTCACTGAGCAGTGAGATGCCAACAGAATTAATGCAAGCAAAGGATTGGAGCAGAAATGGTGATCAACAAGATGACCAGAGGGATGATAAGAATGTCAGTGTTCAAGGGGTCATGGAACAACATAGTAGTGGCTTAGCTCCAATAGAGTTTGATGATATACATGATGAAATAGTGCTTTCATCGGGTCAAGGAATGCCTGCAGAACTACTACCAGAAAAAGGTTTGCCTAGTGATGGCAATGAACAGCACAAGCATGATTGTGGTACCTCTCAAGAAGCAGTTATGGAAGAGAAAATTGACAATTTAACTGGGCTAGAGAATAGCGACCTTCAAGCTGTGATGGAACAGAAAAGTGATGGTTTAGTGGCAACAAAGACTGCTGATACTTGTGAAAACATATTGCCTTCATTGGGATATGAAATGCCCGCTGAGCGTTTGCCTAGAAATGGTGTTGAGAAGGACAAGCAGGACAGGAGCACCTCTATGGTGCTGACCATGGAAGAGAGAAACAATGATTTAGCTGGGATAGAGAGTATTATTATGGAAGGGTTTATGGAAGAAAAAAGTGATGGTTTAGCTGCAATAGAGATTGCTACTCTTAATGAAATAGGACCTTTGTCAGGCTGTGAAATCCCTGCTGGATTAATTTCAGTGAATGGTTATGGTGTTGAACTGGATAAGCAGTATGATGGTACGTCTCCTACTGTGGTTCCAAAAGAAAGAAGTGTTCTTTTAACTAGGTTAGAGACTGATAATCAAGACCAAATATTGCCTTCACTTGACCATGGAATGCATTTGGAATCAACAACTGTTACATGTCCACCAAGCAAGTGTCTTCAGCCGGATGACCAGAAGGGTGATCAGATCATTAGCTGTCTCATTGCAGGAGGGGTTATGGAGGAAACAAGTGATGCTTTAGATGCGACAGATACTACTACTTCCAATTGGTTGTTGTCATCACAGGGCCTCGAGAGGACCTTGAAATTAATGCCCATGACTGGTATGCCAGAAGAAAGTGTTTATCATGATGAGCAGAAGCTGATACCAAGTGAAGTAGATTCTAAGATTGTCAATGGTCTAGCTATAGAGAGGGTTCCAGAGCAGGAAAGCGATGCCTCAGCCAGGATAAGAGCTGATATATATGCCCAGGTATCACCACATGGTGCTATTGACTCTAACAGTGCAGGTGACTGTTCTGGAGAGACGGTCAATGAAGCAAAGAATCATGTCAGCATTGATAGTGTTTCTGAAACCAAGTGTCATGACATTGCATCACCATCTTCACAAAGGAGCAATAGAGTACGTAAATCAAGCCGGAAGGCCCAGACAAAAAGGGCTGCAAGGAAATCTAGAAATACAACCAAAGTCCCAAACCTTCATCTAGGTATTGAGACTGTCTTCAAAAGTGTGACAAGGAAGCGAAGCTGTTTCTCCAAACCAGCTCGGTCTTCTGCTTGGGGATTGTTGGGGAATATTACACATGCATTTACAATGATTGATGGTCCCAGACTTGATGAAATTGAGAATAATGGATCACAAAAAGCAAGGGGTGGCAGAGGAAGCAGAAAGCGGAATAATCGTGCTGGTGGAAGGTCACAAAGGTCTAGCAAGAAAGACTGTGCTCCAGCTAGTTGCATTCGTTTGAAAGTTAAAGTGGGAAAAGAAGCTTGTCAAACTGAAGCTAATCCGAAGATTATGATCCCAGAGGTAATTGATACAAAAGCATCTGCTGAACTTGTAAGCAATTATGGGGTTGAGTCATATCAGGAAACCAGTTTTGAAATGTCAAAGTTAGTCCATTATGCTGAAGATAATGTGGCTGAAGAGGGAGCTGGAAAACAGCTTCAGTCTTTTGATATTAAGTTGAAGGCAGATTTACATTGTGATCCTTATGGCATGGATGTAAATCTTGCAAACAAAGATATGGAGGGCATGGTGATTTTTGAAAAGTCACCTGGAGATACCGTGGAAGATTATATCGGGGTTCCTCTCAATACAGAGGTTGAAGCACTGGGAGCAACAACTGAGAAGAGGTATACAGATCCTGGAACTTCACCAGATTCAGAAGTTATCAATTTAGTTGCCGAGGGCCAAGTCGATGCACGATGTCCGGAAGATTTTCATGATGCTGTTCTGTCTTCTTCTAAGGCTTTTGCTACAGATCAAGGGGGTAATGGTAAAAGGAAGGGAAAAAAGAAAGAAAGGCTCCCTCAAGCCGCTAACTGTTCACCTGCTGCGGCAAGCTTAAACAAAGTTAAATTGGCAAAGAAACGTGGGGGCAGGCAGAGAAAGGCTGATGGCCTTTCCTCTACTGAGATTCTTACTTCATCCAGCAGTGTGAATGGTTTGATCAACACATCAAGCAGTAAAGAATGTTCCGCAGAACAGGTACCTTTGTCAAGAGAGACTGAACTTGAAGTCTCTGGAGAGGTTTTGACAAAAGAAATCAGTATGGAAACTAAAATATGTGTTGGTGGACTGGATGCTGAGCTTAGGTCATCAGGATCACAGATTTCAAGGAATCCTCTTCCTTCAACTAAATCCAGGGGAAATGGAGTGAACAAGGGAAGGTCCAAAGTCTCCGACTCTGCAAAAAGCCGGAGGGCAAATGGTTGCAAGGATAGAGGAAATGATAGGAAGTCAGTTAAAAAGAACAAAGCCAAGGGGAAGAGTGTTTGTGATCATGTTTTTTACAAAGTTGATGATGATCCAGAAATAGGTACTGAATTGTTTATGTTGCATGATTTGATTTTTTTATGCTTTTGCAGTCATGCCCTCATGGCACTCAATATACCCTTTTGTTATACCAAAGGTCAAGAAGCATTCTGCTCTGACATGAAGTATCGCTGTAATCATACTGCAGATGAAAATGGAAAAATTGATGCTGGCGAGGATACTGCTGCAGAAGAGGTAGCTGATTTGGACACCCCGTCAAGTGGTGTAATGGAGCAAAATTTATCCCCAGATAATGCTTGGGTTCGCTGTGATGATTGTCTTAAATGGCGGCGTATTCCAGTTCGACTTGTAGAATCTATTAGTCAAACACATTGCCAATGGTACTTTATCTTTCACCCTACAAGTCATTTTATTTATCTTGCAGTTTTTTATCTTTTTCTGCTGCATGCACACCCCTTTACATATCTATTCCTTTTATTTGCTTAAGAAATTTTTTTTTTATTAGCACGAGTTTAGGTTCAATGAAGAGGTTAAGAGCTCTTCCAAATTAGCATGAGAATCTTAATCCACAGGAGCCATCAAATCATTCTGAAAAAGAACTAAGGGTATTTAAATGTTCCAGAACAGAACACCATGCAGAGGGCATGATTACCCGGTGATCCCAAAGACAATTGGTTGAATAATTGAAAAATTCTCTTGTTGACTCTTGCTGATTGTTTTTTTAGCATTTCTCTTCATTTGAGCTTCAATACAAACACTGTACAAGTTCAAAAATCTTGCCATTTTTATCTCTCTCCTCAAACCTAGAAAACATATATATACAACAGCATTTCCATGGTTTTTGGACATACACAGTAATCGCTAATTGCAAAAGTCCTATTCCATGAACTCCTTGGGACAAAGCAGTGCAAAAAAAAAAAAAAGTGGACTGATGTTTTGCCACTACTAGGACACACGATACAGACATTCAAATGCAACTTTTATCAACTTTCATGCTTGCGACATGTATCCTCTGAAGGACAGTTGACCGAAAACGGCTTGACCTTACGGGCTCTTTAGCCTCTCAAATAGGGTTAGTTGTACAGGTTAGACAGACAAAAAAAGGACTTCTGAAATTTCCGAGGATATACAAGTATCAAATATCTTGGCTTGAGTCTCAACCATATGTTTCTTACCTGCTTGATTAAGTTTGCTTTGGTCAAGGAGAAAGATGGCCACTCTTTCAATCAATTTATTTCTCCTTTTTGGGCATGAATCAACTATGCAATAATCCCATGGACCTTGTACTCAATCTTGCTCGACTAGGCTAGGAGTCCGTGTGTGCTCCAAACTTTCTTTTCTCAGCTTTGGTTCCAATGAAATTGATATTTGGGTATTGCTTCTTGAGGATGAATAGCTTCCATATTTCTTTTAAGGCCATGCAACTTACTGAGCTGGCAAAAATTAATGATATGTATGGTTTCTCTTATGATCTCAATTTGAAAGCTCAAGTCATCTTGTTTTGGTGTGAGTGTAAGAGGGAGCTGCCTTCCAGCATTACAAACATTTCTGCCAACTCCCTCCTTCCTCACTGCTTCCCTCTTCTGTTCCCTCCTTTCTAATTGTTTCCTTCTTCTGTTCCCTCCTTTCTCACTGTCTCCTTTTCGATTCTCTAACATTGTCATCTGTTCTTTTTTCTTTTGATTACTTAGGATCTGCAAGGACAACATGAATAAAGCCTTTGCTGATTGCTCCTTTCCCCAAGAGAAGTCAAATGCAGAAATAAATGCAGAGTTGGGCATATCAGATGTTGATGAGGATGGTTGCGATGCCCCTTCAAATTATATGGAATTGGAATGTAGACAGACATCAGGTATGAAGCATTTGGTAGGCATAGAAGAGAAGCAAGATCAAACACAAGCTTGAAGCAGGGCCTGTGCTTTGATTCATAAGGGTTTCACCTTTTCACCTAACATGATATTTTACTTCTTTTATAGTTTCCAAGGAGTATGAATTTACACGCATCACTACCAATCAGTTTCTGCACCGTAGCCGTAAAACTCAAACTATTGATGAGGTCTGAATTTGAATCAATTTTATTTTTGCCTCTCAATGTTACAATAATTATGCATTGCTGTGATCTGACTCACATTAGATTTTGAGAATTGAATCTTTTTGTTAAGTGGTAGCTGGCAGGAAGGACATGTGCTTTGTCTTAAGCAGCATGTGTGCACCTAATGTTGAGTTATGGCAAGTCAAACTCTATCTCAGATGGCTATGGGCTTGGTTTCTGGGATGTCTTGATGGCTAACATACATAATGGCTCACATTTAGACCTGGCTAGTTTAGTACTGTAACATGAAAGTGGTAAAATTAGCAAGAAAATATGTTTATGAACTTGGTAGCGTTGTTTCTCATATAGATCTAGATTAGTGTATGTCTCAAGGAATTGTGTTACTCTGGGAAAAATGTCATGAATTAGAAAATATTTTGAAAAGTGCCGAGTATGAGAGGGTGATAGTTTGCTGTTGCAATCTGAATAAAAAATGTGCAAATGTTATTGTGTCATGCAACATATATGATCAACACATACATTCATCCATGAAGTGTGCTATCCTAGGTCAAAACCACACCCCTTTGAGGATGATTGTTACTGACGATGATTAATCTTAATCATGGCTTAGGCTATCCACAATCACTAACATGACAATTGTACTATCCTTTTTTTTTAGAAATCTGCTTTATACTTCTAATGCTACAAAGAAACGATCTTCCTTGATAATTAATTTATTTTCTTATGATGCTGACATCTGTGTGCCTTTGGTTTTGCCCTTGGATGCTGTTGTTGTTCTGTACCAATCTATAATGTTCCAACTTTGCTAGTGCCTCTGCTATTCATGGTGTTTTTTCATTCTTAGTTTTAGTAGGTGTGATTGTGCTGAACTGTCTGCATCCATGTATCTTCCTGTGGTTTCCTTCAAGAGTAAATGATATCACTAGTTTTAGGATAAGTGTCAATCCATCGTTTTTTAGAATTTTTTTTTTGAAGAAGCATAATTGACATGATTCTCTCCCCGCTATAAAGTTGTTTGTATTCTTGTTTGCGATTTGTCTGTCATTGTAATTATTCTCCCTCTCTTTGACACGTACAAAATGGCAAACTTAAGGCCAAAAAATATTTGGACCTCCTGTTTTCTCTACCAAAATCCCTTCAAGAGTTTTTTTTTATCACTAGAGACTTCCTGTATTTATTTAGTAGCATGGACACACCTAGGTATTGTAGGTATCAATCCTTGACTCTTACATTCTAATATACCCAGTGGGCACATAATTTTTTTTTAAATCTTTAAACCCCCCCGCGCCATTCCCACCATTTCTGATCTTTAAAAATCTAGTGTGTAAATCCAGATATTTCTTTTTTAACACTCATTAGGTTGGTAAAAAGAGCAAATTTTTTGGAATGTTTGTTCAGGCCATGGCCTCTCTAAATTTTATGTTTTGACAAAATTTTCCATATTTTTTAAACAGATCATGGTTTGTTACTGCAAAGCACCTGTGGCCGGTCGGTTAGGTTGTGGAGATGAATGCTTGAATCGAATGCTTAATATTGAGTGTGTTCAAGGAACCTGTCCATGTGGGGACCATTGCTCAAATCAACAGGTTACATAGCTTACCTTTCGCAGATAGTAATAATTATTTCACTTCTCATAATAGTATTTGTTTTTCTAAAAAAATTAGTCCAAGTATCATTTTGCAGTTCCAAAAGCGCAATTATGCCGAAATGACATGGGAGCGATGTGGGAAGAAAGGTTTTGGACTGCGATTGGATGAGGATATATCCAGAGGGCAATTCCTTATTGAATACGTTGGAGAGGTAACTTCTTTTAATTTTTTGTAGGCTGCTGATCAGATATGAACTTTGTCATGAGTTGGGCTTTGAGCCAATGTTGGAAGTCGTAGGCGTACCGGGTTTTCTCTGATGCTAGTTTACATGCATATAATATGTTTGATGCATGATCATATGAGGTGAGTGGTACTAGATCACTTCAAAACTTTCTATGGATGTATACTTTCCTGGCCAACTCTGAGATCAGCTTAATTCAATTCACATTTGGATTATCCAACTAGTGCTCAATAATTAAAGTTAATATGCCTTTTTGTGATAGTTTAATCTCTCTCGCACTATCCACATGCATACATGGCTATTCCACCAAAAGAAAGATTTAGTTCAAAATGCGCATGCAAATTTCTTTCTATTTTCTTTCCTCCAAATTTCTAATATAGGTTCATTCAGGTGCTTGATGTGCATGCTTATGAAGCAAGGCAAAAAGATTATGCTTCCAAGGGTCACAAACATTTCTACTTCATGACATTGGATGGCAGTGAGGTTTGCTGAAGCTCTTCTTCTTCTTTAATAATATTTCTTTCATTATTTACAAGTTAATTTGCTTTAATCAACACTAAAACACTGGAATTGAAAGCCAATGATCCACGGCATATGCATCTGATTCTGAGGCAGCTTCTAAATGCTGTGATGAAAGTACTGGTGGTAGTTTCCAGGTCTTTATATCTAACTTGTCACCAGACAGAACTTTTGGCATTATTTACACTATTTAGTATCTACTGCCTTATCAACTTTTCAGTTTATATGTTTGGTTAAAATTGCCAAGAGGTATCTAATGCCCCTGGGCCCTCTAATTGTTAGATTTGTAGAGATTATTTATAAATGTGTTAGTTGTCCTTTGATTGCTGACATCATCGCTTGAAAGTTCACTAAAATAACAATCATTTTATGATTTCAAATATTAACTTCTAACTTCTGCTTGGTACTAATGATGCACCTTTAACCAGATGTACCATATAATTTTCTTGCAATGACTTGTTTTATTTTTTGTCTCATTTCTCTATGTTGAATGGATTTATAGTTTTGTTTGATCGCCGCTGGTTTATATATATATATATATATATATATATATAATTATCTCGCCACAATTGTTTCATGCTGTTTTGTAATCCACATTTGCCCTCCTTTCAGGTAATTGACGCATGTGCGAAGGGAAATTTGGGGCGTTTCATTAATCATAGTTGTGATCCTAATTGTCGTACTGAAAAGGTGATTAATTTTGATACATGCCTCTCTTCATTTTTTTTCATTTATTTAATGAGATTCATATTTTACACTTCGTTGCACATTGTTATGGTTGGATGATGCACTTTTAATATGCATTCTTGAGCTTTGAGTCATTGATGGAGATTTTTATTTCTTCAATTTCTCATGCACTGTTTCTTCAGGACTATATTCCCAAGTCTACTGCTGAAGTTCTGTTTTTTTTTCACTTCTCTCTATTGCACCTCTTTCTCTGGATCTTTTCATCTTTTCCTTATAGCTGGGTTGGCACAGGCCAAGAACCCCCATTGATGTCAATCCAGAAACCTGTGAGCCACAATGATGAAGAGCTTAACTATTTTTTAGTATTTGAAAAATTTTAAGAATTAAAAAATGATTAATGAGTTGACTTTAGTCATGGGGATGCATGGCAGCAGCTCACAAAACCTTTGCTTACGAGGCACTTGAATCATGCCAAACAGGATACCTACTAAATTGGAAAAATCAATGTCACAAATACCTACTTCTGTCAGTTTTGAATAAATGTCAGACAATTTGTCTGGTGTAAGGTAATGCAAAGTCCCACATTTGGGATGCATAGCACCATCTTACAGAGACATATTCTGTGAGGTAATGACAGCATACCAACTGCAATAGCCATTGCCTTCAATTTGATCTATGTGGGACTAATTTATACAAATGTTTAATGCAATTATTCACTTTGGACAAACAGGAAGATGTTTTAATCTTTAGATCCCAGAGTTCCTACTAGCCACCCCCTAATTATCTTGGGTGTAGAATTGGCATCACTTTTCGTAGAGGAGACTGCAGTCTTTGGACCCTCTTTTCACAAGTTATTAATCAGTTTTATAGTATAATTTGGATTCAGATGGCTGGTAGGAAACCACTGAGAGGGCTATTGGCCATGTTTTGGATACATGTCCATGCCTCTTTTGTGCCCGGACTTCCGAGGCTTAGGCTTTGTGCTATGGACATTTTGTAGATTCACTGTCCCCTTGCACCATCCATTTGGATTTCGGGATTTCCCACAATATATGTTAATATATGTAGAAATCAAATTTTGAATTTCGCTCCTTTCTCTAAACTATCCTTTTTTCTGATTGGTTACATATTAAACATGATATATGTTCTCCACTCAAAATAACAAGAAAGAATTTACTTTAAATATTATCTGTGATTGGAGCAATTGGAAAGGTTAAGTCAAATTAATTTTGTCGCATGCTTCGTCAACAAAGAGGTTTTATTATTATTATTATTATTATTTATCTAAGGGTCTATTTTTATGGGACAATGGAACTAAATTATATTATTTATTTTTAAATGTAAGAGATTATAGTGTTTAGAAACCTTGAACAGAAATCTTTAAAATATTCTTTGTACAACCTGCCCTGTTTGTTTGGATCTCAATGGTTTCGGTCCATTTCTTTTTTGTTCAAGTATGTCCCCCTTCCGATTGGGTCCATCTTTGTACATAATCTTTATCACACATAGGGCTGATAACTATGTACCGACAGATAAAAATTCGTGTCAAAACTTTGACCCGCCACGTGTTTCTGTTGGTTAATTTCCTTCAAGTACTCGTTGCACTTTGGAGTGACATATAAATGTTCTTATTCGATCGATGATTTATGTAGTGTTTTGGCTTACTCAATGACCTTCTATCCTTGCACAGGTATCCTTTTAATGTTATTATGTATGGTGCCAATTGCGTGACCTTTAAATTCCAAACTTTCAAATCCATTATAACATTTCTCAATTAATTTATTTGCTTAACTTTGTAAATTTTTGTTTACAGTGGGTGGTCAATGGAGAAATCTGTATTGGATTATTTGCGTTGAGAGACATTAAGAAGGTATGCTCACACCTTAAATTAATTAATCTTGTGCTTTTCCATCTGAGCCACAGTTGTCATAGTTTTTTCTTTTTTCAATCTCTGGTTACTTTCTACTTACCATAGAAGCACATTGTATCATGGAATGCAACTGTTGATGATCAAGGGGATTTTCTGATTGAAAGTTTGCATATGTGCTTTTATTTTCACTTTGCCTTTCTTATTGTTTTATTTTGTTAGTGTTTAGGTTTACTTCAGCTGGCGACCACTTGCTCATCTCTGCTAAACATTTAAAGGGATGGAAATGGTTGAGCAGATAATCTATATGAATATTATATTCCATGATTGTCTGGATTGCCACACAAAATTGATTGGTCACTGTGGGAATTTACATATTTATTTTACACTGTAGATTTGTGGGGAGTTCATAAATTGTGGCATTACCAACTTGATTGATCATGTTGTTACCTTTGTGTTTGGCTAATAGAAAGAGGTTACATTGGCTCGTTTAATCATTATGAAACAAGCTTCTTCCTTGAAGGGTGGAATTTGTATATTTAAACGCCTCCTCTTCTTTTGTTTCCTTTTGAAGATTAAGCAACGTTCCTAGTTTGTTTATGCTAAATCACTTGCTTGGAAATCAATTGATTGGAGATTGCCCAGCACAACTAGCCTTCAACAATACAATAGTTTAGCTTAGTAACTATCCTTGGCTCGTAATTAAACAACAGATGAAAAAAAGAAATTCAGTGATGCTTGGCGGAAGTTTCTGAGAAAGCATCAGAGGTTGCAGTGCCTCACTACATGTATACCATAAAAGGCATCATTTGTCGCAGCCACACACACCTGCCTTATCATTTTCACATACATGCATGATTATCTTATATTTTCATAACCATAGGTTTTTGGCAGGGCGAAGAGGTGACATTTGACTATAACTATGTAAGAGTTGTTGGGGCTGCTGCTAAAAGATGCTATTGTGGTTCGCCTCAATGTCGAGGCTATATTGGTGGTGATCCAACTAGCACTGAAGTAGTTGATCAAGTTGATTCGGATGAAGAATTTCCTGAACCTGTAATGCTTGAAGATGGAAGAGTGGGAGGTGGCTTAAAAAATAAAATATCCAAAACCAATTTCTTTGGTTTGTCAAAAGACAGGGAAATAGAATTCAAAACAGCTGTTGGGAACTTGGAGGTTGCAACTGAAATTAAGGACTTGACAAGCCAATTAACCCCTGCCATGTCTCTATCACCCAGTGCATCAGAAATGAATGGTTTACCTGGAGATTTTTCTTCTTCCAGTCAACAAGTAGAAACCTCCCCAAAGGCTGAAGATGTAATGAGCCAACCCACACCTGCTGTTCAGCAAGAGATTTCCATGGAAGAGACTATGAACAAATCCTTGTATTCCAGTCAAAAGTTGAGGACCTCTCCAACTTCAACTCCCACCAAAATATTGCCTGATGATGTTATGATTAACAGGAAGTCTAAGCCTGCCGCAGCTGAAAACAAGAGGGTTTTTGTGAAATCTCGTTTTATTATTAAAACTCCACACCAATCTAGTTTAATCAAGAAAGGAAAGTCTGCTGGTAATCTCATAAACATAAACAAGGTTCAGACAATAGCCAGCAAACCTCAGTTTCCACTTATCAAACCCAAAAAATTAATAGAGAGTACCTCGAATGGCCATTTTGAAGCAGGTTAGGATCCTCATACTGATCTTTTTGTTAAGATGGTATTGTCTGCAATACTTCAATGATTAATACCTTGTAATGTTTTCAGTTCAGGAGAAACTTAATGAGTTGTTGGATTCCGAGGGTGGCATAAGCAAACGGAAAGTAAGTAACTCCTTGAATAGTGTTTTTCAAGTTTTTGGCAGTTTCTTAATGTTGGTTAATAGCCTAAAACACAGTGTAGCCTTTGGAGGTAGCTGATGTTTGCCTTGTGAGCTTTGTCCCCCCCCCCCCCCCCCCCCGCAACTCTTTCCTGTTTTATTCTTTTTAGATTTTTAACTGTTAGTTCTTGCATCTGCCATACTTTTGTGTGGCTGTGCATGTCTGCTTTTGATTTTCTGTAATAAAGATTCTTCAGTATCCAGATATTTCATTTCTTTATTTACCAAAATTACTTGCAATGATGTGGAGTTGTTTCTAAAATTATTGAAAACTTTATCTGTTTTATACATTTCTGCTCCATTGTCCATGTAAATTATTTTATTTTTTTTGACAGGATGCTCCTAAAGGCTACCTGAAACTTCTCCTCCTTACTGCAGCTTCTGGTGCTATTAGAAGTGGTGAAGCAATTCAGAGGTAAGTTACATTGTTTTTATCTATTATTTCTGATATCTATCGTACATCAAGATCACTACCACCCTGTGCTTTAGGTACATAATATTCCTTTTCATATGTGAGATGAATCCTGAAAAGGACTCATGCTAGATGATTGTATGAGGTCTTGATTTAATAATTTAGCTTTTTGTTTCGCAGTAATCGGGAGCTTTCAATGATACTCGATGCACTCTTGAAAACTAGATCACGAGTGGTACTGATGGATATAATTAACAAAAATGGTAGATTTCCCTCTTCCTTTTGCATGGCATACAAACCAATCTTGCTTAGGAATTAGTAAATTTGTTGATGGTGGTTGCTTAAAGAATAACTGGTGGTTGCTTTCTTTCAGGTTTAAGAATGCTTCACAACATAATGAAGCAGTACAGAAGGGACTTTAAAAAGATTCCAATTCTCAGGAAGCTTTTAAAGGTGCACATGTTGGCAGCTCTGTTATATAGACATACCACACCCCAACTTGTGTCAAATTTCATATCCTAGTACTCAGTTGATTTATCTACAGAAACAGATTATTATACATTTTTTTTCCAGATAGATACTCTTAGTCCTTAATGGCTCAAAATTGCAAAATTGTTAAAAATAGATGCTTTATTAAGCGTGGTGGCTATTGAAGGAGAAACTATAAACTATAATAGTACAAGTTAGTGGTATTCCTTTTGAGTTTTGTGGATAAAATCATTTTTTAACCTCTAAACTCTTTCCATAATTTCTCATCTGCTCATCTTCAGAAATATTCTTGCAACTTGATTTATTTCATTTAGACTATCTCTTAGAACATGACAAGCAAAGTTTTCTAGAATTTTGAGACTAAAGCGTGCTATTAACTGACTTTTCTGCAGGTTTTAGAGCATTTGGCAGTCAGGGAGATACTTACATTGGAACATATAAGTGGAGGTCCTCCTTGTCCTGGAATGGAGAGGTTAGATTATTCGTCTAGTTTTTATTTAGTATATGTATTGTCCTACTTTGCTGATGAAATAGGGGTCGTACCTTTCTTTTCTTCAAACAAGGAAATGCATGGTGGATAACTAGTGATATATTTAGTTTGCTTTGGGATCATTTGTGTGGTGGTCGTATTTCTTCTCCAGTACATTTTAGCTGTAGGAAATCATCATGAGGGGCTGCTGATTCAATTTTGGTGATCTGTAACTAATTATATATGGAAGTGAAAAGGTTGATAGGATTTTCTTAGGATGGACTGCTGATTTTGTGAATTGAAAATGAACAGAGGAATAATATTGTTTGATGTAGAGTAATGAGAAAATAGTATAGGCTCTTTTGATTCACCAAGGGAATTGACCACCATCTGGAAGCAAAATAATAAGTTAGAAAGACAAGCTTATTCTGTGGTTCTTTTCCCGAACAAGCAAGTCTATAAAATGACTAAAAAAGAGAAGCAACCTTGGGATGAATGAAGCTTGCATTACCCAGGAAAGATGCCCGTTATACAATTGAAACTTCATGGAATAGATGAAGGTGAGTTTGATTAGAGTGAGTAATTCACAGGCCTTGTTTTAAAGGTTTATGTTTGGGAGGGTGGACGATAGGTGGAAAGTATTTTTACTTGTTTGGGAGAGGAAAGGAGTAGAGGGGGAGAAATCATGTGGAAAGTGGGTTTTTCTCTTTCCTTTCCTTTTCTTGTTTTTTTTTTTTTTTTTTTTGGTGCTGGGGGGTTGATTTTAGTTAAAACTTATGTTTTACTCATAACTGAAATTTATTGTGGTATTAAATTCAAAGGACATAATTATAATTGCAACACAAATAATATTTTCCTTTGCTTTTGTGTACCAAACAAAGGAAAAAATTCCTTTCCTTTCATTCCATTCATTTTTACTCCTCTAACAAATGATAGAAAATACATTCCTTTCCGATTATTTTCGCCTCTTCTATGTTCATTTCCTCCATTTTCTTTCTTCCCCCATTTTACCCCCAGACATAGCCTAAAGGACATTGCCAACTTGCCATTGCTACAGTTAACCTTCTGGTTTCCTGTTTTATCTCTCAAGACAGCCAAATTCTTGCAGCTGTTGACTCATTGCATGCAATATGAAAATGCTGGTTTTTCTTGTCATATTTATTTTACTGGCATGTGTTCCCTGATAAGTTTTATTTATGCAGCTTTACAGAATCCATGTTGTCCCTGACAGAGCATGATGACAAACAGGTATCGTCTCTTGACTCTTTCCTTCATAACCTGGTTCTAAATTCACATTTAATACTTGTGTTATGTGCCTCTTCTGTACCAAAAATTACACTTCAGATTGGGGTGATTGCTTTCAGCCCCACAAGGATACATGGTTTAAGACTGTCCCCAAGCTCTCTTGAAAGTTTTCTTCAATTCGATGATAATTGAGCTTTGGTTTCTTTTACAAGTATTGGAAATGCCAATGCTGACCTTGTATGTTAACATGCTGGGTAAAAAAAGTTTCCAACTATATGATAAGGCTTAATTTATATATATAAAAAAAAACTGTTGTGTCCATTAAATTTTGACAGTGGACAAATACTGCTAGATCAAACCAAAATAGAAAGGACTGACTTTGGACAGAAGGCCTTTTCTGACTTCATGATTTTGAATGTTGCTTGCAAATTTTATTGTGAGTCTGTATTAGAGATAAAGCAACAAGTAATGACTAATTGCTGTCCTTGGGAGTGGAATTTGAGCTTTAATGATTGTGGTGCATGTGTGCATAGGTTCATCAAATTGCACGAAGTTTTCGAGATAGATGGATCCCTAGACATATCAGAAAGCATAGCTATATGGATAGGGATGATGGGAGGATGGAGATTCACAGAGGTTCAAACTGCAATAGGGTTTCAGCTTCTCATAATCATTGGCATGATCAGGGTGTAAGACACACAGAAGCACTTAATGGTGTTGTGGAATCAAACCTTGCAATGACTTCAGGGGGCACTGCTGTCCATGAGGACAACTCTGTGAATCGTGTAGGCAGCGGTACAAGAACTCGCAAGCGTAAAACTAGATGGGATCAACCCGCTGTGGGAAATATAGCTTCCAGCTCTCTTCAGCATATTAAACAGAATGTTAATTCTGGGTTGGTACAACAATATGAATCTAACCCATTACTTGAGTTAAGTAAAGAAGTGCCAGTTCATGTGGACAAGGCAGGTAGAGAGTACACTTATTGCCCTCATTGTGTTCGCAATTATCACTGGCAAGATGAATCTAGTAGTGCTGATGACAGAAAGCAGAATATTCATGAGGATGTTCCACCTGGATTCTCATCTCCGATTAATGCTGCTCTTGCATCCAATGCTTCTTCCACTGTTGCTGACCCCCCTCAACAAAATGTTTTCCATTTGAAGTTTCCTGTTGGTATGGTTGTCGGTCTTCCACAGAAGAAATTCAATTCCCGCTTTCCTGTCTCGTATGGAATTCCCTTGTCTGTTATGCAGCAATTAGGATCACCCCTGGCTGAAACTGTAGAGAGTTGGGTTATTGCTCCTGGCATGCCTTTCCATCCTTTTCCACCATTACCACCACTTCCCTCCTGTAAGAAAGGGACTCAACCTTCTTGTGCTTTGAGCTCTATGGAGGTTGATGGTGATGCAGATCGAGGGCAACAGGACAGCCATGATCCTACCACTTGTCCAAATGAAAATAGTCCAAGCATGAGTGGTGCTAACCAACCAGATGTGAATAGCCCTTGTCCAAATGACCGTCAAACATTCAAACGTGCGAGGGGATTTTCATATGATTTGGGAAGGAGGTACTTTAAGCAACAGAAGTGGAATAAAGTGTCTCCTCCATGGGTTCGGAATAGGAATGAATGGGGATGTGTAGGAGACAACTCAAGAGGTGGAATGTGCAGCACTGACATGGGAAGTCTAACAAATGAACAGAGGAACTCATAGTGTTGACAGGTTGTAAGCTGTAGACTGGAGAAATCTGGCAAATACTTGATCAGCATGCACAGCGTCTAAATGAGCATTGATTTTTTAGGAAATGCTCTGAAGAGCTACTGATTATTCACCATACTCTTAATGTATTCTCGATTCTTTCTTCGGGTTTTTATTTTCAATGGGAAATTCATTCATTTCAGAATGTCAATCCTCATACTCAAAGTTGTGATGCTATAGCTGGAGGGAAAGCATTCTTCTTATCTGGCAATGTCTTCTGTTGGATGTTGATCCATTTTCTCACACCTCGAAGAGGTAGGTAGTCTTGTTTATCTAAAATTTTCTCATAGGAGTAATATTGTTTATCATTGGAATTGATAACCAATTTATTGGCATCTTGCATTGGAAAAAAAAATAAATTCTTTGATGATATGGAAGGTGAAAGATGATTGTGTTTCTTCGATGTTTTCTCGATTCTTTTAAATTAGTTTTTGTACTTGGCTGGTGCAATTTCTCCATCGATTAGTTTCATGGATTTTGTAGTTTGGGTCTCCAGTTGAACTGTAGTGCTACAGTAATTCGTTGATTTAATCAAGTCAATGGCTTGCAGTTACAATCAAGTGAATGCCTCGTTATTACAAAAAAATAGCAAATTCTAATTGTTCTTGCCTTGACTTCTGTGATTTTGATGCATGTCAAGTTTCCACGTTGATTTTGGAGAATCTGAGTGCACATCCACAACACATACGTTCATAGCAAAAGATTAGTGGTGTGCAGTGTGAAACTAACTTCTCTGTTAATTCATGCTGGCTATCCTTGTTTCCTTTTCATCTTATGCAAGAACACCGAGCTCGTAATCATTAACAAATAAAATCTGTTGTTTTATTATGTCTCATACATTGCAGTTATTTATTAGCAGCAGAAAAAGAAAGCATTAATAGGACTGTAAGATTGAAGTCTCGTAAAAGATAATATGTTGTCTAGTGATACAATCGGGCACAAATGCTTGATTTCCTATGAAAAGGCCTGCTTATGTCGTTTGGTGTTCATATTCTTTGTAGTATGCTGTGGTCAGCATTTATGGTACATCGTGATTTATTCTATAAGATTTTCAGTCTCACCAATTGTATAGGTTTCGTCGGGTGTGATCAACATTTATTGTATTACTGCCATCATGATGTTGGATCTTTATCATGGATTTTGTTGGATCGCTAATTAGATTTTATCAACTGTGATCCATGAGATGCTACCAAAACATGAAGAACATGAAATTTGTTTGAAAATGAATTTCCATTTGTCGGATGTTAGTTTGGGATTTGTCAAGGACAGGCGGCAAGAAAGAACAATTATTTGAAAATTGTGTAGTTGCCATGATTGAGATCCTTCACATTTTACTACACAAGCAGCTGAATTGGATGCCGTTCCACCGACCACATGCAGGAGTAAAATCACCTTGTTTTCATCGCATGCTGATAGCCAGGAGGACACTAGGTCATTCTTGGTCTCCACTGAACTGCTGATTGCCATCCTTCTGCTCCTGTAAAGATTATCTTCCAAAAAATAATCCATACATTTGTCGAGCTCATGGACGTTGAAAAAAAAATCCGATTTAATTTAATTATAGGAGCCAAAACTCGTGTCCATGTTAATTATACCAGATTGTCTCGGTCCATTGAGTTGCTTGTAGTCTGGGGGGGTGTTTTTTTTCTTGGTAACAGGAGATATCAATTTTATGACCATAACATGGCATGATCCTTCATGTTTCCTAGCCGAAGTGCCTGCCCCCACACGCTTTTAGACCTTGATGAGTGTTCTTTTCTTGCACATCCACATGAGAATAAATATAAAAATACACACAAACACACACACACACACACAAAGTCAAAAATTATAACTCTCAACCTCGTTAACATTCGGATCAAAACAAATTCCCATTTCTATGAAAGAAAACAAACCACATCTTCGCCAATACAAAAATGTCTTCCTAATGCACAGACATTACCTTGATATTTACTGCTTCCATTATGTCACTTCCCATCTGTTTTTCTTTCTAATACCTCCTCAACAAACTTCTGAAACGAACAAAGCACCAGGTTTTCACTAGTGTTTTGTATCTTCTCCAGCCATTGAAATACTTTCCAATCACCTTTTTATAACTAGGCCTTTGCTGCATCAAAACCCAGTACTCAGCAATATTTGGCCTGCTACTTATGTACTCATCTTCCAGTTTCAAGAGGACTAAGCGAGCCAGCACTGGGATCAGCATTACATCTGCCATTGAGAATTCCTCCCCTGCTAAATATGCTGTTTCTTTTAGCTTGGTCTCAACTTCATCAAGAAGTCTAACAAGATGCTCTTTGCTCCGTTTCAAAACTTCAGGGTTTCCTAGCCTGTCCTCCGTTTCATATGCATCTTTTAGCTTACGGTGGTAAGCACTGGCTAGTTCAGGAGATTCAGCCATCCGAGCTATGATCACTTGTCTAATGAATTTGGAAACAGAGATGCGGTACTTCTCAGGGACGTGGGAAAGTGTGAAGTACTTGGGGTTCCACTCCTGTATCTTGCACATCCATTCAACAACCTCTCTGCTGCTAAAGGATGAGTCACCACCACCCAAAGAGACGACTACAATTCTTTCGATATACCTACAGAGTAGTGTTCATCATTTTAACAACTGCCTGAAAATATGGCGTATTTGAAAGAACTTCAAAAAAAAAAAAAAACTAGTGGCCTTTTGGTAACCACTGAAAATGTTGAAAGCTTATTGATGTATCAAAATACGTGAGTCAACTCAAACTTGATTCTTAAATACTTCTGAGCATATGCGTTAGGATGAGAAATAACTAAGGGAAAAAAGACCTCCATGGATTGTGTCACATTTGAAATAGCTTCCAAACACAACTCATACACTCGATAGAACAGTGGTAGAAAAGGAAATGCGAAGGATGAGACATACTGGATTATTTCAATAGTATCGAAAATGATGTGAGAGCCATTCTGGAAAACTGGGAGTTTTGCGCTTTGATTTATCCCGAAGAATGAGGCGTCCATATTCTTGCCCGTTATAGGATTGACATGGTTTGATGTGTAATCAATGCCCTTCTCTTCCAAAGCTAGTCTGACCTTCTGGCTATCCAGGGAGTATGGATGGTGATATAGCTGCATGATTCGATTAACACCGGATCACACAGTTTACTGGTCGGTTGAAAAGTCGAAAGCTTTCACTTCAGCTTTTATCCTCCAACAATCGTTCAGCAACAGAGAGTTATGTCAAGGTCTGGGCTTGAACTGCATCAAGAGATCAGCTTAACATCATTCACTTTGTGCACTAGAAGAAACTATAATGGATAAATACCACTCTCATAACCCATTAGAAAACTAAACAACACTCCAGCAATAATATTTTTATCAAGCAATCAAATAACAGGGTTTTTATGACTGTTACATTGGATAATTCTTATGTGAACCCTGTACTATGGGAATTGGATCCGATAAATTCATTCAAAGAAAGTGAACCGAGACTTGTGGAAAACATGGAGGCTCAACTTAATCGAGACATGTAGTTGCATGTATACAAGCAGAGAGGCACGTAATAAAGAGGAATATCAGTATTCATTTTCTGAAACCAAACTTTAAATTCAAGAATCAGGGATGTGCTCATATGCACAAGCGCAGGCATCCGTAAATTTCTGAATAAATTGAAAATCATAAATAATCAATGTTCTTCAAGCAACCCAGATATGTATTGTTTACTGTTGATGATTCAAAAGAAGAAGCCATGGCTTGAATTTCCCACGACAGGAATTACCATAGGAAACCTGTAGAAAAAAGAACGTTTTTGGCCGGATTGATATGCTAAAAACTGTAACTGTCCACTCCAACCTAACTTAGCACTTGCAGTTTTTCCAACCAAATTCGTCAGCCAGCAAACAACCCATATCAAGTATACCATGCAAAGTCCAAGGAATCGCAGTCTAGAGGTTTTACAGTGGAAAGATAATAAAAAACAAATTAGAAGAAAAAGGAAACTAAGAGCTCAAATAGCAATAAAGGATGAGTTAAGGCTTAAAGCCAAAAAAAAAAAAAATGAGAAAAAACATAACAATCAAAATCAAGAAAACCAAGAAACTGAAAGAATAGACCTAACAAGAAAGAATTAATGACAAGTGAGAAAGAAAGAAGAAACGGTTGACTGAGACTGACTTACCAAGAAGAGAAGACTGTCAGAGTTATTGGGTTTTTTGAGATTTGCGTGTGTGGTGGTGTGGGCACATGTTGATGTAAGAAGAATCCGTCTCTCTCTCTATCTCTCTCTATCTCTCTGCTTTCTAATTTTGGTGGACTCGAAGAATAAAACTAGAACCAGGAAGAATTAGCTTAAAAGGCTAGAGGGGGAATAAGAACAGAATATCAACAGCTGCCATTGAGAGAAGATTGCTTGGTGCTTTCCAACTTCCATTCGGTAACCGCCCATAACAGGACCAGTTACACACTACTCGCTTGGGAGTTTGCAGAACCACCGGACACGCGCTGGAGCGAGCGAGCGAGCCACGTACTATTTCTCTTTGAGTCTATATGTGAAAAAGCGATGCCATCCTTCACAATCCCATATAAAAATACATACAAATAGAACATTCACCGAGTTTCTCACTGCTTCCTACATGTGGAATGAGTTCTTGATAAAAGATTTAATCTTGTGTTTATTATTGAATAAAAAATGTTTCTCATAATAATCATTATTTATTTATGAAATATGAGTCTTTATATCTATCATTTATCTGTTAATATTTAATATTAATAAATAATTTGTATGTGATAAGCATTCGGCACCTAGTAGATTTTACTAGATCACATGTGCTAGATAGCGGGTAGAGCCATATATTTTTCAATGTAAAAATAATATTCAAGTTATGCTAATATTTTAAAAAAAATAAGAAAAAATTAAAATTTTGGTTATTGACTCAACTAAATTTAATAAACTTGGTTAATTTAATAAGAAGATTAAAAAAATAATGACAATAAATAAATCAAACTAAACAGAAAAATTGACAATAATCAACTTAAAAATAAATGTTTGTCAATATTATAAAAATATATGCTCTCAATATTCTTAAAAGGTTTTTATAATCTTATTTGATAAGTTAAGATTAAATGAGAGTGTAATAGCCTTATAAAAAAGCAAAATGAAAAATATTTAAAGCTTAAATCTCATCAAATCAAATGTTTAAGGAGGAAATTAGAAGAAAAAAAAGTAAAAAAAAAACATGGAAAAAAACTCGACCCGGGTTAGCTAGCTAAATCCACAACTTGGTTGTGAGAGTGTGATAACCTCGTAAAAAGCAAATTGATATAACTATGAAGCTCAATTATCAAACAACCTAATGTTGAAGAGCGAAATTAGAAAAAATTAAATTTATAAAAAAAACAAAACAAAAAAATTTGAGTCAACTTGGGTAAACTCGTCAAGCCAGTGATCCAAGATATGAGATCAAGATAACCCTCATATAAAGAAAACTAAAAAAAAATCATAAAGCTCAATTCCTTACTAACTCAATGTTGAATGATAAAATTAAAAAAAATAATCAATTTTTTAAAAATAACCTAAAAACATAAGTTAACTTGAGTTAATTTTTGAAATTCGTGATCTAGATCATGAGGTTGAGACTAACCTTATAAAAAGTAAACCCAGAAAAATCACAAAGTTAAGTTCTCAGTCAACCAAATGTTAATTGATAAGATTGAAGAAAAGAATCCAACCAAAGATCTAAAAAAAACAAATAATAAAAAAAAACAAAGATCAAATTTAACATAAAAATAAATTAAAACTAAATATTGAGGGATGTGATAAAAAAAACTCAATTAACAAAAGGATAAAAAAAAGGAATGATGATCAAATTTTTAAAAGAAAGCTTATTCTGTAATTGTTATAAATATATAAAGAGTTAAAATTAGTTAAATTAATCTATTAATTAAATAATAGATTTTTTTATGTTTTAGAAGTTGTCATTGCTCTATACAACTAAAAAAATATTAGTTAATTAATGAAAATTAGAGCCGATACTATATGGGTATTAAAATAGATTTTAGACCATTGAAAAGGTGATTTGGCTAAGCAAATTACTACAATTGAAAAGGTTAAAATAACTACAAGTAGGTTTCTGTTTAAATTTTTCAAAATCTCAAGATAACCTCAAAGCATTAATCTTCCACACAACGTCTTCTCGAGATCTGAATTATTAATATATAGATATATTTTATTATTATTTTAAATTGCCATTGACTGAGCAGGCAAATGATCAACGTCTTCTCGCGTCAAAAAAAAATATCTAGATTCTAAGGGATTTTTTTATATAAATAATAATCCATTAAGAAAAGAATAAACTTCTCTCTCGAGCAAGAGCCAGCGCCAGCGAGCATGCATGACGGGCGGAAGAAAAGGCGACAGAGACTTTCGATGGCAAGTCATGGAACATATGGCCACCAACTGCACGTCACTGTGTGGGTTGCTAAAGTGCTTTTTTCATGGGCTGTAGAAAGAGTTTCGTCCTTTTCTTTCTTTCTTTATTAATGCCATGACATGATGGTTTGACCATCTTCCTTCACTAGGCTTGGCTGTAGCCGTTTTCTCCCGGCTGTCAAAAAATGTTAGGCGAGTTGGAACACAAATTCCAATAACCAGGCATGCCTTCTTTTCAAGGGGCGCTGTGTGATTGATCATCACCACAAATTCACCATACTAGTAGCTTCCTTTTATCATGAGAGAGGCTTAAATTAAGATGCTTATGTAAAGCTTTGGTGGTCTACCAATTGGTGGTGTTGAATACCAATTGACATTAAGGTTAAAAGGATGCTAGGAGTTGTTGTTTCTAGAGCCTGAGTGAGAGTGCCAACTTTATATATTGCGACTGGTTAGATTTGTAGTGGCTGGGAAGGGAGATGATTTTGGCTTTGGTAATTTTAAGGATGCTTTAAAGTTGAGCAATTTTTCATGAAGTTCTTCAAAGGTAATTGGTGAATCTTGAGCTTGAACTACTCGAACAAGTTCCTTGTAGCCATCTCCAAGGTTATTAAGAACTTTTTCTATAAGATCCTTTATATCAAGTGGGACTCCAAGAAAGGTTAGTTCATTAAATCAGGTTTTGATGTTCTGCAAAAATTCAGAGACACTTTCAGAACCTTTGGCAAGTTGCTTCAATTGGGTTTTAACTTGCTTGATGCGTCCGTGAGATGGCTTGGTGTATGTGTTAGCGAAGATATTACATACTTCACGAGAAGTTGTGTATTGAGCAATGAAAGGAATAATAGCTGGGAAGAGAGAGCCAATGAGGGCATTAAGTATGAGCTGATCTTGTCTAATTCAGAGAGTACATGCTGGATTAGGGCTGGTGGTTGTATTTTGAGTGATGGTGGCAGTGAGACATGGTTTTGATCCATCAACATAACCTAAAAGGTCATTCCCAATGAATATGGTGTGAAACTATAATTTCCAGGAGAGGTAGTTGTTGGATATGAGTTTAAAAGGAGTTTAGGCTACTATATTGATGGTGATGAGTGTATTATAACTGTTATTGGTGTTTTTAATAGTGGTTTGGGAAGGAGTAATGGTCATTGTGGCAAGAGAGGGGGGAGGCAGGAAAAAAAAATTATTACTAATGCTCTGATATCATGTAAAGCTTTGGAATGAATAGGCTTTTTCCTTATTTGCTTTCATTAAACCAGCAGCCAAATATATACAAAGAAAGATTACAACTGAGAGCTATAAGTGTTGTTTTAGATCCTACAAACTAGGAGGACAACAACAAAAAATATATGGCTAAGAAAGTTTAAATAATAACAAATAAGAATGAATCATAACAGACTTCTAAAACCAATGACATATTAGATAATAATATGCTATAGTTTAATCCAATATATCTAGGTGGAAATTGGTTTTGAGTTTTAATATTTCTAGGGAGATTTTACCTGAAAACACCCTAATCTCAAGGTAATACAATCATCCCACAATTGTTTTTTACTATCCGTAACTACTACTATTAACAAATTTATCCTCTCTAAGAAAAATAACTCAAGATGTTTAGAGATAATAATTTTACTAATACCCGATGAATATACAAAGGAAGATTACAACCAAGAGCTATAAATGTTATTTTAGATCTTATAAACTAGGAGGACTACAACTGAAAATATACAACTAAGAAAGTTTAAATAATAACAAATAAGAATGAATCATAATAGACTTCTAAAACCAATGACATATTAGATAATAATCTGATATTAGTTTAATCCAATATATCTAGGTGGAAATTGATTCCGGGTTTTAATATTTCTAAAGAGATTTTACTCGAAAAAGACCCTAATCTTAAAATAGTACAATAATCTCACAATTTTGTTTTACTATCCGTAACTACTATTATTAACAAATTTATCATCTCTAAAAAAAAATAACTCGAGATGATAATTTTACTAATACCCGATGAATATCGACCAACTTGATTAGATAATAAATTTGATGGATGGTTTGAATTTAAGTTGAATTAATGTAAAACATAAAGAGAAAATATTGGATTTCAAGTTGGGCATGAATATTGTCCTGAAACCCGACATGAACTTATCTCAAAATTCAATGGTGGCCTTATATTCGTACACTTTCCAGTAGCAACCAATAAAAATAACATGAAAATAAAAAGGGTTTTAGTCCATTTCCTATTTTCTTCTTTATCTCCAATGCAAATTCTAGATTTATGAAAATAGAAGGGTTAATTTCTCTTATTTTTCTTCTCATACTAGCTAGAAAAAAAATTTCATGTTATTTAATTTGATTTTTTATGTTTTATTTTCTCTATAGAACCATTTTTTTTTATTGTGGAAGTTGATTATCCTATTGGATCATGATAATGTTGATTTCTTTACCATGCCGGTGATACCAACTCGTGTTGTGAATTATTTAACAAAATATATAGGGCGTGATCATTTCACTATAGCAGTAGATACATTACTGTGGATTGCTACAACAAAATGATTATTTTGTCTTTGAGTTGAAAGAATATGAGTCTTAGTTATGGGGTGCTTTGGCTTTTCCACTTGCTCATCGATTATTAAAAGATTGTTTATGAGTAACCAAGTTTTTTCTAATTTTTTATGCACAATAAAAAAAAATTATTATCAAAGTCACCAAAATTTAGAGATGTTAACAGTGTTTTTTTTTACTTTTCATAAATTTTTAAACAATAAAAATATTTTTTTATCTTTAGGATAAAAACAATATTAGGTTGTAAGATAAGTTTTTTTTTTTGTTTTTGTTTTTCCCTTCTTCATGTACAATTAAAATACATATTTTACCTTAAAAAAGAAAAAAGAAAAAAGTTTGCATTCATTGGGTACCTTTATACTTTCATACAGATTTTTTAGTAATTACTAGGGTTATAGAGGGATTTTATAATTTTTATATTCTCGGATCATGAATACCCAAAATCTTATAGGTTTGGATTTGAGTATCTGATATTTATATTTATAGGGTTTTAAATTGGATAAAAATAATAATTTTTAGTTCGAGTATGTACATGTAAAGTAGAAAACTCAATCCGTGGTATCGTGAACTCTCTCTCTCTCTTTTTCTTTTTCTTTTTATTTTATTTTTCTTATCAGGGGAGCCCAAATAAAATCAAGGCTCGGGTGAATTTTTCCTATGGGCCTCGTTTAAGTTGATAAACAGAGAACGAAATGCCCTTACATGTAAGTAAATATTACGTAAATAGCAGTACCAGATTCGTTCATCTCCTCTTCCGTTGAGACTGATTCAGTGGCGGAAATGAAACAACAGCTAGCTTAGCAGCAGTCACAGAGCTTTAGCTGTCCCCAAGCACGGTAAATCTTATCGTTTTCTAATTTCATAATTACTTACGTTAATTATAGTTTCCTCTCTTAATTGCTTGTTTAAAAATCTTTTCTTGCCCATAAAAACGTATGCTCACACTCCATTGAATGACAGATGTTTCAGATAAAGAAAAAAAATTAATTACAGTTTTGTGGGTGTTTGCTTCAGGTAGATTTTGGGTTTAACAGAGATGAGCAGAATTTATAATAACTCGAATAAATTATATTCGGGATTTAATAAAATGCTAAAGAGAAGATACATGTCAAGTGAAACAAGTGATACAACGAAAACAATATGTAAAATTATGATGTCTTCGTCGGTAGTCACACTTGATACTGCCCTTGATCAAAGTGGGGTTAGGGTTTCAGAACAGATAGTGGAGGATGTCCTTAAGAAGTTTGAAAATGCTGGGATGGTGGCTTATCGATTCTTCGAATGGGCCGAGAAACAACGGCATTATAACCATAGTGTTAAGGCTTTCCATACTGTGATTGATTCTCTAGCTAAGATAAGGCAGTATCAGCTAATGTGGGATGTTGTGAAGGTTATGAAGAGTAAGAGAATGGTAAATGTTGAGACCTTTTGTATTATTATGAGAAAGTATGCTAGAGCTCAGAAGGTGGAGGAGGCTGTTTACACGTTTAATATCATGGATAAGTATGATGTGCCTCCAAATTTAGCAGCGTTTAATGGGTTGCTTAGTGCTTTATGTAAGTCTAAGAATGTGAGGAAGGCTCAAGAGATCTTTGACAGTATCAAGGACCGGTTTGTTCCGGACTCAAAAACTTATAGTATATTGCTTGAAGGGTGGGGAAAGGATCCAAATCTGCCTAAAGCAAGGGAGATTTTCAGAGAAATGGTCAGCAATGGTTGTAGACCTGATATCGTGACTTATGGTATCATGGTAGATGTGCTTTGCAAGGCTGGGAGGGTTGATGAAGCCCTTGGAATTGTCAATGAAATGGACTCTACAGTTTGCAAGCCAACTCCTTTCATTTATAGTGTTCTGGTTCATACATACGGAATAGAGAATCGGATTGAGGATGCTGTCAGCACCTTCCTAGAGATGGAAAATAATGGAATCGAGCCTGATGTTGCAGTTTATAATGCTTTGATCGGTGCTTTTTGTAAAGCAAACAGGCTTAAAAACGTCTACAGAGTCTTAAATGAGATGGATTGCAAGGGTGTGACGCCCAATTCAAGGACCTTCAATATCATTCTGAGCAGTTTGATTGGCCGTGGAGAGACTGATGAGGCTTATAGGGTATTTCTCAGGATGATCAAGGTATGCGAGCCAGATGCAGATACATATACTATGATGATAAAAATGTTTTGTGAGAGGGATGAGCTAAAAAAGGCACTTAAAGTGTGGAAGTACATGAAGTTGAAGCGGTTTATGCCAAGCATGCACACTTTTCAAGTTCTTATAAATGGACTCTGCGAGAAGGGTGATGTCACTCAGGCTTGTGTCTTATTGGAAGAGATGATAGAAAAGGGAATTAGGCCTTCGGGTGTGACATTTGGGAGGTTAAGACAATTGCTTATAAAAGAAGGAAGAGAAGATGTGCTAAAATTTCTTCAGAAGAAAATAAATGTCCTCGTCAATGACCCTTTATGGGAGTGGTGAACCATTTCGGATGAGCTTAAATCTGTTTGTTATGTTTATCCATCAACAATGAGATTCAGAGTTGAAATGCCTGTATACTGCTTGGTATCAAATGCATAGGTCAGTTTTTGCAGATGGGTTTACTCTTTTCCTTTCTTTCTTTTTTCTTTTCTTTTCCTTCTTTTCTTTTCTTTTCTTTTCTTTTCTTTTTTTTTTGTGGCAATGCTGCAGTTCTGCATATTATTAATGTCCTGTTTTTGCTTCTTTATTTCTTTTTGCCCCCAAAAATTTTCTGAGTAAAACTGAACCTTCTTTAGCGGAACTGGACTGAGTAACATCAGCAACGCCTGTAAAGAGAGAATGAGAACAAATGCCCGCGGAGGGCTCAATCACTAAAAATTGAGAGAGAGAAGAGGATTGTAACTTCTGCTCAGAAATGGAAACAGTAGAAAGCCATTAGATAGATTGACAATCTTTGTTCTCCATGACTTGGGCAGTTGAGATGAATTTAATGTTTAAATCCAAGTGCCTTAAGATAGAAGGGAATTTTCCTATTAGACAATCTCTGCGTTGAATTTCACTTGCATGTACTGCATCCCTATCTATCGGCAGCTCTACTTTAGAACTTTTTTAAAGTTCTTTGGTATTGGTTAATTTCATGCAATTTTTTGAAAGCACACTATTTATCTAAACAATGTCAAAATGCTCACAATTTGGTACATGCTTAACTAAGTATAAAAACATTGAGATGGGTCACTGTTGTCCGGCACTTACGGAATGCCTTGAGATTTTTTTTAAGGCTTTGGTAAAAGGCATGCCTCTTGGTTTGCTTGAATGTTGGAACTAATGTTAAATTATTTTCCATGCATCCATGACCAACAATGTTTTGTTAAAGCCTGTTTTTTGTCATGTGCACACGCAAGTGCTAGTTGTTTAAGATTTATGATATTGCTTGTTAATGACAGATTGTATGGTTTTGTTTCTGGTGATATGACTATGGGATCAGAACCTATATGATTTTTATTCCATTTGGGCCTAACATGATGTTATTAGTCAGCACTCTGAGCTGCTGAAATTTTAATCGATAGTCTCTAGTAGTTCTCTAAATGTGGCATGACTTTGCAGAGCCAAAGAAGGAAACTGGTGAAATGAAGCAGGTGAGTCAAAAAGTTATACTCTGATCTTCAGTCAGGGAACATGCTGCTGCTGGAAGTTTTGCGAGGAAAGCTCTTATGCTGCTGTTTGGAGTGGCAGAAATCACGCTCAACCCCCGGCCATGACAACTATCAGGAACACAATATGAGATGTTAATTTTTCCTTGATAGAGCGAAGGTATATTGCAACAAGTAATGTAGAAAGCACGCATGAGGTTGGAAAAAAGAAGCGTTTCCCCAGTACTTATTTTCCCCCGTGAGGGAAAAAGGAAAGGGATCAATAAATGAAACCACATTCTGTTTTGATGTAGAAAAAAGAAATGTTTTAATTACATTGGTAGTGATGTAAAATTAAGTAGAATGATAAGGTATTCCAAGATGCAAAAGAGCAGCCACATTTGAAGGGCCTGAGTTGAAAATTCCAAGGTTGGCGGGGATTAAAAAACAATGTCCTTGCTGACCTAACCAATGTTGGAAAATCTACATTAATTTCCTGCTTGAGCTGCTGGTTCTTGATCTCTCGGTTGTATACGAACTTTCCTTCCATAAAGGTCTGAATGACTCGTGACCGAGTGGCAATGGCCTTTCTGGTAATCTGGGGATGTCAATGTCGCCCTCTAACATTCTTAGAGCATCAGCAATGGTAGGTCTGAAAGCTACCATCACGTGAGCACAGAGAATTCCAACAAGAACAAATCTCTCCATTACCCCTTTTGGTCCCTGATCCCTTATTGACTCATCGAGAATTTCCTGTAACTTCCCTGATTTCGCTAGTGTCCATGCCCAATCTGTAATCAAAAGGAATGATGAGTTTGATGTATCAATCACCTTCCTGCCGCTCATGATTTCAAGAATCACAATTCCAAAACTGTAAACATCACTTTTCTCTGTCAGTTGCCCATATAGAGCATATTCAGGAGCCAAGTAACCGTGTGTGCCGGCTACTCTTGTGGTGAGATGAGACTGGCCATCTAAACTTTGCTTAGCTAACCCAAAATCTGCAACTTTTGCTTTCATTTCCAAGTCTAAGAGTATGTTAGTGGCCTTAATGTCACGGTGATAAATGGCAGGTTTGATACCATAATGCAAGTAAGCAAGTCCTTTGGCCACGTCCAGAATGATATTCTTACGCTGAGGCCAAGTTAATTGCTTCCTGCTATGGTCATTGGATAAATGGTCACCGAGGCTACCATTAGACATGAAATCATAAACAATGTATCTCCTTTTACCTTTCGAGTTATCACTTGTAACACAGCATCCTCGCAGAGAGAGAAGATTCCTGTGCCTTATTTTGCTTATGATCTCAACCTCATTGGAGAAGTCTTCATCACCCTGTGAATCCAAATCATGCATTTGTTTCACTGCAACCAAGGTGCCATCTGCTAGAGTTCCTTTGTACACAACCCCATAAGCTCCTTGGCCGATGAAATTCCTTTGAGAGAACCCTTGTGTGGCTCGTTCAAGTTCTGATAAATGAAACCATTTTGCACCAGAGTTAGGCAGCATGCTGGCCTTGAAACTGCTGACAAATCTTTCATGTGAAGCATTGACCTTCCTCTTCCTGTCCCATTTTCTATACATGGTGATCAGTCCAAAAACAAGCAAGACACCAATCAGAGAGCCCAATAGCCCAAATACGAGCTTGAGTAACTTATCTTTGCTCTTGGCTGGCTTTTTAGTACCTGAGTTAGCCAATGGCAAGGCTAGGGTGCAGGCAGCTGTTTTGGCATCCAGGGGACCAAGCTCGCTCACAATCCCAGCAGCATATAAACAAGTATAGTAGAAGCACTTGGAGGTGGCGGTGGCATTTGGGTCTAGACTCGTTAACTGAGAATTTATCTTCTGCCCTGCATCAAGACATGAGCTGCACCTCGTTAGTTCTGAAAAATCGCCTCTGCAAGCCGTGTTTAATGGGGTCATTGGGCCAACCTTCTCAATCCAATCCTGTGTAGTAACGATTCCAATACAACTAGAAGTGCTACTAACAAATTGACTCGAGTTCTTGAAGCAAGAAGGGACTAATGATGGGTCTATCGACAAGGTGGCAAGTTTGGCTTGAAAATCAGATAAACAAGCAGATGAAGCATTTGAATTAGGAAATTGAAACATGGAGGTCTCTCGTAAGTGTTGGGCAAGTCCCATGCCAAAGAGACTGAGAAGAGTCTGGCAGCAATGCTCTAATCCATCAGGTTGGCGACACAGCGATGTGTCCCACGGCACAGTTTGGACGTAGCTGAGATCTACGGGACATGAAGAAGCGGCTGAAACTGGATGAATGGATAAAATGGTGAAGAAGAAGAAGAAGAAGCAGGGGCAGAGAGAGGAAGAGAAGAGCAGGTTGTTTCCCATTTTTGTGTGCCGCTTTCAAAACCACCTTTGTTCAATCACATGTTGGACTTATATAAAGTTATTATTTGTTGTGCTTTGAACAGAACAATCAATCAATGTTGGCTGGCTGTGGCTGTGGTCGTGGTCAAAACTCACGTTCTGGTTGTGGACACGGAACACACGCACGCGCGGAAACACACAAATATAGGTACTTTATTCTTACTCTTATTGCTCGGCAGGTAAGTGAAAGATCTTCTTTTCTTTTCTTTTCAAAAATATTTTAAAATAAATCTGAAAACTTTTAAATTTTTTATTTCAGATTAATTTTTATATATTTTTCAAATCATTTTGATACAATAATATTAAAAATAAATTTTAAAACTCAAAAAATATTTTGAAACATTACTATAAACAATACTACAAGTTTTGGAACAAGAACATAAATTAAAAAAAATATTTAAAAAAATAGTATAGTTTGAATATAATTGTATTTAAAAATATCATTTCTATATACAATTGATATTTGAAATATCATTTTTACTTTTTGAAATAACAGTTGTTGTTTAGTCATGTTTCAAGATTTTTTTTTTGCAAATTAATTAGCCTAAATAAAAATAAATTTAAAATCTTATAAAAATCTAATAGTTAAAAGATAAGATTCAATGGTCAAAAAAAAAAAATGATATAAAATGATGTGGCAGGAGAGAGAAATGAAGGAAATAGGTCACATCGGGCTTCATTTTCAACATACCTAGTATCATTATAAAAGTTTTAACGAGACGATTCTAACTACATATTAAAAAAATACCAAATAAGATCATAATTAACCTTAAACAAAGTCCTTAACAAATTATGGTCATGTTTAGTAGTCTTTTAAGGTATGGTTAAAATTATTTTATTGAAATCTTTTTAACGACACTAAATATGTTGAAAATAAAGCTTTAGCGTGTCCCTGGTGATTTATTTTTTTATTGATCATTGAATCTTGAATCTCATTTTATATCCATTGAATTTTCATTAGTTTTTGGATTGATTTTTTTTATATTTATTAATTAAGTTAAATCAAATTAAGAGTGACATGATTTTTAAACACAACTAGTATTCTAGATAATAGTTGTATTCCAATTGTCTTACTTTCCATAGACTTTTATCAAACTACCTTAGAATTCTAAAATACCCCTTACTGATTTAATTTCATCTCAGGCGTCTCATAAACCTCCCGTCCGCCGCCCCCTCAATTAGACCACCGTAATGTCTTTGGTTTGCATTAAAAATATTGTTGTTGGATTGGTAAAATTATAAAGTATTGCGTGGAGGCATTGAAGACGTTTCGTTTTTCAACTGTCTGTTGCAAATTTATTTAGAAAACACAACTGATAACGTCCAATTGACTTGGCTGTAGTCAACTGCATGTAGCTTATTAAAATTAAATTAAATATGAATCTAAATGAGCTCTTGATTTTACTGTTGATCATCAGATAAATTACTATAGGTTAACATCAGTTATTTGGTTTTTTTTATTTTTTATTTTTTATTTTTTTAATTTTATCCTCCAACTTATATTTATTAAAAATTAACTTTAAATTTATTTCGATTTATTTTTTATGAAGTTATTGTCTTCTCAAAAAAATATATATATATATATATATGTATGTATATATATATATATTGACATTGAAAAAGTGCTTAATTTTACGGGAAAAAATGATTTTATTATTTTTAATGGATTAAAAATTAAAAAATCAAAATTTTAAAAAAAAATAACAACCCTTTTGTTTTTCTTTTTTTTAAAAAAAACACTATAGTCTTAGCTTTTTTTCACATAGTCTTGCCTTAGGATTTTTTCAAGTTTTTTTTTTATCTTTTTAGTTTAGCGATGAAACATTTTAGTCTAAAAAATTATTTTGTTTACATTTTAATTTTTAAGTTAAAAAAAAGTTGTTAAAAAACAACAAAGAAGAGATAAATTTATCGGTTAGCGACATCCAATAATGAACATGATTCTTCTTAGTGTCAACGAGTTTGTCTTCTTGAGAGAAATTTAATAAAAAAGTGTTTTTCTTTAAACATGTCGGAAAAAATAGATTGAGACCTGTTTAGTTTTTTTTTTAATTCAATTGGTTATTTATTTTTAGAGTGATTTTGTTTTGGGAGGGGAGATTGAAAATGAGTCTATCAAGTTTTTTTATTTTCAAGTAAAAATAAGTTGGTATGTAAATTTTTGGGGGTAAAGAAACTTAGACCTCATTATTCAATTAGGTGACTTGATATGGAAAAAAAACATTTAGAGTGGATGACCCCATCAGAAAAATAAACAAAAACAAAAGCTAGTAACATGATTCTAGCTTTATTTTTGATGGACTAGGTGTGCTAAGCACCTAGGATTGCGTATTTGGCTAGTTTTTTCTTAAATTTAAATTTAATATATTTTAAATTAATTTATTTAAAATATATTACATGTATATTATTTTATTAAAATTTTAAATTAATTAATAATATATTTCATAAATTATTTTATTAAACACCATTCAATTTTTTTAAAAAAGAGTGTAACAATTTTTTAAGAACATCAGTAAACATTATTTTTGTACAACCAACCATGATTTATTTTTATTAGGTTGCTTGCATGTGAGTGTTAATTTTTATTATTATATAATTAAATAAAAATAAATAAAAAAAATTATTAAACTTAATCAAGTCCATGACAGGAATAGTAAGCTGAACAGGTTAGTTAGGGTTAACCTAAATCGATTCAAGATATCTTTATATTAATATGTAAAAAAGATTTCATCTTGAATTTTTTTAAGTCAAGTTAAAATTTTATTAGTTATCTACGTTGTTAAGTACTTGTTAAGTCACCTAGGTCAAACCTATATGGTTTTATTTGAAATCTAATCTAGTCACGAATTCAGGTTAAGGGGTTTTGAGATTGATTCTCTAGACCGAGTCTAATGATACTGCTAAAGAGTTTCATGCGGGAATACACAAGTGTTATATTGTTCCTATGTTTGTTTATACACTCACATCAAAATTGTTAAGATAATTTTTTTTATAATTAAAACTTGTTTTTAGAACAATAAAGGAATTTTTCCTAACAATTATTATGTTGAAAAAATTAGTTAAAAGTTCAACCCGTTAATGAGACAAAAGAGTTTTGGTTTGGGAGATATTTTTTTATTTTTATATGTGTTGTGATTGTTTTTTATTTTTTTAAATGAATGCCATAGAACAAAAGGCTAGATTTTTTTTTGAAATTAAAGATGAAAAAAAGACTTATACCATCGAATTAGTTTGTTTTGATAGAATTTAATTTATTAGTCTTCTTGTAAAATAACTGTGTTGTAATCAAGTGAAAAAAAAGAATAAATTAAAGGGCTTGCCACGATAAAAAAAAAATCAAATATTTTAATTTGTATTTATTTCTTAACTTCATGAATTAATTTTAGCTAGCAACAAAATCTATTTTTAACCTTTTTTAACACATCATTCTCAATCTCTTTTATTAAAATTATGCATCAAATTTTAAATCTATAATTAATTTTTTTGCTATAAAATACGCTAACAATATATATATATATATATATATATATATATATATATATATATATATATATATATATATATATATATATATATATATATATATAAAGATTTTTAAAGATTTTAATCCAACTGATAGCGAAACACCAGCTTATTATCTAGTTTTATTACGATAAAAATGGAGTCCTCCAAAAGTCAATAGCCAACGAAAGGCATGGCGGAGACCTCTAATTTTCAACTTCACGGGAGACGACAGTGGAAAGACCAATCTTCGGTTGGCGAGGGTGATTGGTTTGATTTATTTTTATATTTTAAAAAATTAAATAATTTCAATTTAATCCATAAACTTTTAAATTAAGGTATAATTTGATTTAATGAGCTTTTAATCTACAACGAGCTTTTAGTTTTTTTGTAAGTTTTTTTTCTTAGGTTTGATTTTGGCTTTTTCGGTTTTGATTTTTGAAACTGAAATAATTTTTATTTTTTAATTTCCTAACTAAAATTATAAAATAAAATAAAGCATTAGATTTAATTAATTTTGAATTGATTTTTCATGAATATTTTAAATAATTCAATTAATTTTCTCACCCTCCTAGCAGCTACGTTTCAGTGTCCAAGTTTGTACGTGTGGAGACCATGAGCTTTCAACACTCGGTGAACTCACAATTCTAGAATTAAGTTTCAAAGGTGTTTTACGTCGGTAATTGTTTTTTAAAATATTTTTTATTTAAAAATATATTAAAATAATATTTTATTAATAATATTTTCATCTAAATTTAATGAAATTCCATCGCATGATAAGCTCAAACAAAAGCTGATTTATTTTAAAAGACAAATATTAAAATAAAAAACAAATTTAAGCATAAAGTGGCAAATTCTTTTTTTCTTAATATAAATTTATTTCTTTAAGAAATTAAATTAAATTTAGGTTTTTTATATGAGGATATTTTTATCATTTTTATAAAAATATTTAATAAATAATTTATTGAAAAATAGATTAAAGTATAAAGATAAACGAGAAACAATTTACTTAAAGTATAAAAATAGATTGGAAATCGAATAAAAGATACAAGGACAATTTAAAGCTAATATTCTCAAATTAAATGAAACTTGGGCCAGTAAAAGTCCTCGCAGCGCAACGTTAGCTCACAGCCCAACCTTTTCCAGATTGTCGGTGATAAAACTGTCATGATCCACGTTGGCTTATGTAGCTTTTTAATACAATATTTTATTTCTATCCAGCTGTATTGTTTAGATTTTTTATTTTTATTTATTTAAAATTAATTTTTAAATCATTTTAAAATATTAATATTAAAAATATTTTTTTAATATATTTTCTAACAAAAAAAATATTTTAAAAAATAATTCCAGTCACAATTCCAAACAATATCTAAATAATAATTATAAAATCACAAAAAAAAATCAAAATTCCCTGCTTAAAGTTAATGAGGTGATCATAGTTTTTTGTTCTTATAATTGGTAATTCTTAGTGAATTTCTAACTAGTTCAAGACAAATTTCTTATTTATCAATGAATTTTTTTAGTCTCTATATAACTTTCTTGGATTCTATTTGTGAAAATAAACTATCCTAAAAATCCAATTGTTACTTCCTTTTAATTTTATATTTATTGAAAATTTTGGTCGCATATTGTTTTTTGAAGTAAGGTCATTTCCTTCTATTATTTTATTATATTCATTAAATTTAAATTGTGAGTATAAATTAGATAAATATAATTTGAAGCATAATAAGAATGGCAACAATTTAAATATTTATTATTTTTCATTTAATTCAAATCATTAAATTTAAAAATAATAGAATGATTTAAAAACATGATTACTCATATTTAATGAGAGGATCCAAAATTCCTTTTTCGATGAAAAGAAAAGAAAAGAATCCATTTGAGTGTATATATATATATCTATTTTTTTTTTGGAGACATCAGGGAGAGATTTATAAATGATAATAATAAAGAAGAAGGATTTATGATAAAGAAGTCAACATGGAGCTGCTTCCACGTTTCCACCCACCGCCTAGGCAGTTCTCAGAAGCACAGACAGACAGGCACATCATCAGAAAATGTTAGAGAGAGAGAGAGAGAGAGGGAGGGAGTGAAGCAGACGGACCCCTGAAATCTAAAATCTCTTACAAATCCCGGAAAATCTTCTCCTCTCTGTTTCTATTTATCACCCCACTCCCGCCATTTTGTCTACACCACCTGATACCCTCTTTCACCTTTTAATTCTTTCTCCTTTTTTTTTTTTCACACAAGGAAAAGAAAAAGAAAAAAGAAAAATTCCCCTGTTTCCAAGATCCTCCTTTCTCTTGCTTCAATTCCACTCCAATTTCATCCAATTCTTTGTCTTTTCCTTTTCTTATAGATCAAAAAACCCATTTCTCAGAACTGATTAAAAATAATAGCTCAATATATTTTTTTTTTTCAAAATGGACGAGTTTGGTGTGTTAACAGAACGTTTTGGGTTAAAACCGCAAGGAAAATCGGCTCCAATGTCTGCATCGAGAGGACCCAATAACGCCCAAACTCGAGATTTTCCTTCTTCAAACCCGAAATCCAACCCATATTCTTCTAAATCAACTTACAACTCCAATGCATATAATGGGTCTTTCATGGATGATCACGAAACTCTCTTTAGCAATTCAAAATCCCAGAATTTTGGTGATGATTTTGACATTTTTGGTGGTTTTCAAAAGAATTCAAAACAGACGAGTACTGGGTTTGGTTTCGATATTGATTCTGTGTTTTCAAGTACTAAAAGTTCGAGTGTGCAATCGTCTTTTGTTGATGATATATTTGGTGGGTTAAATGGGTCTAGTTCATCAGTTAATAACAATAACAATAACAACAACAACGAGGATGACGATATTTTTGGGGCGTTTACTTCTTCAAAGGCCGCCAAGCAAAGTGCACCAGTCAAAGATTTGTTGGGGGGTTTCGGCACAAAATTGAAGCCTCCGAGCCGTAATGGATCTGTTGGTTTTGATGATTTGATACCTGGGTTTGGTCCCAGCAACTCATCAAGGAAAGAGTATGTGTCTCTTTATGGGGAAGTTGACGCTTTTATTGATTACATGCTTAATTGATGCTTTCATCGATTACTTGCTTAGTTGTTTGGTTAACTAAATGCCAATGCTTTAGTTTATTTTTACTGTTATTGGTATGTATATGTAGGGAAATATTTGCATACCATAATAAATCTTGTGCTTTATGTATGAATACTGGTGGGCATGACAAGTTATTTTACTTGTCACACATTCTCAAGAAAATGATGAGATGGTAGTTTAATGGCCTAAAAGTTGGGACAGGATGATATACCTCAAAGTGATTCTTGTAATCGAGCATTAGATTTCTTGTTTAGTATGGATTTAGTTAAAATTTTCGAAGCCTTTTATAGTGATTTACCAGTCTATTTATAATCTTTTTTATTGGACCTATATAGTGTTACCCCATTTTCTGTATGATGTAATGGCATGGCCATGAACGTTTCTTGTTACCATACTTTTGGTGCAGAAAAAATATGCATACAATGACACCAGCATTCACTTCATCAGAGGACCCTTTTGCAGTACTTGAACAAACTTCAACCAAAACAAAATCGTTTACAGACCCACTGGAGGAATTTGGTAAGTTTAATCATTCTGGAAGAACAGAACCTGCTGTTTCATCAAATTGTTCCCCACCATTGAGACCCCCTCCAAAACCAGGACAAGTTATGAAGACAGGTAAAAATTAGTCTGTGTACTTAAATTGAAACAATAGGTCAACTTGATTTCTTTACTTGTCTGTTCTCATAAACTTAATAATATTACAATGCTCCATGATGCAGGAAGAGTTTTGGATGTTTCTGCCATAGATGAACTGGAAGACTTTGCTATGGGTAGGATGCAAAACAATGCTCGTAGTGTCTCTAATGGTCACCATGCTGGGGAAGTAAAGCAGAGCGCGGATGATCTAGAATCATTTTTTGGCAGGGTTTCTCAGTCCAGCAGTGTGCCAAAGTTAAGGTCTGGAGTTCTGGTAAGAACTACTGATACCAGAGTAAAGGTTTCTGTAACACTAGTAGCTTGTTTTTATTTGACTCTGGATGGACTTGTTAGGACCCTCTATTTGATGCAAAGATAAATGGAAAGGGAAAGCCCGAATTCCCTTTTAAAAAGGCTTCAAGCCCCTCATCTGGCATAAGGAAGACTTCTTCTACAACAAATGCACTTGGTGACCTTTCTTTGATTTTTGGAGGTAGTTTGTTATTGAAATTAGATTTCAGTGGTAGCAGTAGAAATGTTCTTTTGATGCATTGTTTTTTCTAATATGATGACACCTTTACTCTGCCAAAGATGCCACATTATCTGGAGAATTTGAGGAAGTTGAAGGGGAAAGTGAAGAAAGAAGAAGAGCCAGATGGGATCGTCACCAGAGGACCAGGGATCGTATGGTCTGTTTTCCTTCTTGTCATTTCTCCACTCTTTGTTTCTCAAACACGACCAGAGTTATAATATTGACTGGATGAACTTATTTTTTTCTCTTGGATTATAGTAATACTGCGTGTTTGTTTATATAGAGGGTGAAAAGAAATCAGTGGATGTATGAAATAAGAATAGAAAAGGAGTATCTAAGAGCTCTTGTACTTGATGAATTAGTGACTATACCTTGATGAATTAGTGGCTATAGTCATAAATTAATGACCTTCATCTTGCACAAAATTCCTTCCAGCAGCAGTGGAAGAAGTGATTTGTCCTTCTCTGGTTTTTGTCTGTATTTCTCACCCTGGCTTCATCTTGTGCACCTTTTCTTAGTAAGAGCCTGCATAGAGTAATAATGATAACTTGCCATTGAGTCATATCTGTGACTCCTTGCTTGCGGATTTAAAGCACATAGCTGATGTTCCTAGTTGACAGCATGAAATTGAATGCATCCTTACTTTGTAGATTGAATTTGTATTTGTCACCATAGATGAAGATTTTTACAATTTTGGATTGTTTTATATACAGGAACAAGCAGTTGCTGATATGAACCAGCGTGACCTTCAAACTTTGCATGAGCAAGAGGAGAGGCGTGTAAGTAAATTCAGAGTTGCATTGACTTGCAATGCATTTAGTGGGATCTTAGTGCACTGGCTCTACAAGTTATTGGTTTTTTTGCATCATATGCACAATGTAAGGATACTTGCGGTGCTTCTTTTGGGGTTGAAGACGAGTTGTAAAGAACGCACTCTATATGCTAATGTGTATGTACATATGGTACATACATAAATGATCATATCTATTCATTTCTTTGTTGCTCTCTCTTTGTGAGGCTGGGATTAACAGGGTGATGGCTATATCTTCCAATATTTATTTTTTTCTTCGCACTGTAACCTCTTAATTTTGAGTAATATTTTTGTGATATTTGATATTAATTTGCAGAGGATAGCTGACAAAATGGATGTTCAGATAAAGCACTGGGCTGCAGGGAAGGAAGGCAATATGCGTGCACTGCTATCATCATTGCAACATGTGAGTTTCACAACAGCCTTTTTAATTTGTAAATCTTTTTGCTTAACTTTTAGCACTTTACTAGGCAAGAAAGTATTACATCTATTCTCTTATATTTGTTACTTTTTATATCTGAATTGCTTGTTAGTCTCTGACCAAACTGTGGTCTTGCATCTTAGAAGTGAGAATTTGGAACCAGTCTTCGAAGCGAGCTTCTGGATTGATGATCACAACTGCTGTTTCTGGCTCTGAATGAATGCCTTGAAACATTAATATGTTGATATGCTCCATTAAAATAGTCTTGTGCCTTGCTACAACTTTTTATTTGTTCTGCTTCTGGCAGTGTTGGGTTATCTGTATTTATGATGGTGAAGTTAAAATTATTGTTGGAGTTTTGATGTGATGATAGTGCCTCCACACTCCATGCATGCCTATTTTTGCGGTACCTTTATAGGCACTGCTCTAATGGTGTAAAGTCCATGCTTTTTCACCACCAACCATACTATCAAGAAAACATTTTGAGGGCCACTGGCAGCATCATTGGACTCGCTAGAACTTGTGTATTTGTTGTGTTTTCTGTTTAAGAGGTCGCTTGAAGCGATAGGTTTCAGTTCAAAGGAAAATGAAGTGTCATTCTCTTGTTTTGAAGCTATTATTGAATGTTCAATGATTTCTTTTTTTTCCCTGCTTGGTTTAATTAAGCATAAAGTAATTACCAACATGTTTATTTTATATGTGGAATGATGAGCAGGTGCTTTGGCCTGAGTGTGATTGGAAACCAGTTTCCCTGACAGATTTGATCACCTCTACCTCAGTGAAAAAAGTCTATAGAAAGGCAACATTATGCGTCCATCCTGACAAGGTTCAACAGAAAGGTGCTACTATTCAACAAAAATATACTTCTGAGAAGGTTTTTGATATCCTCAAGGTACAGCATGAATTTCCTAGTATCAAAATTAGGTACCTACATTGCTGGGTAGTGGATTATTTTCGACTGTGGTGCATTTGCTACATCTAGCCGGTAGTTGCTTTTCTACTTTGTTTCTCATTTGCTTGAGGGTGTCTTTTGCTTTTCATTAAACAGGAAGCTTGGAACAAGTTCAGTAAGGAGGAGCTCTCTTGAATGCCTTTGATGATGCGTCCTCCAATTATTTTGAGCCCCACCATTTGGCAGTTATACGACTTCCATTTTGAGGTAAATGTTCTTGCATGCTGTGTCGATCTTACACACTTTAGGTGCAATATCTCCATTAAAACATGAATCCCGAGTCTCATAACTGAGAGATATGCTAATTGAAGATCACTTCTGTTGTATTTGATAGTGTAAATTAACGCTTCTTCTAGAAACATCAGGTTTTACAACATTTATAGAATCCTTCCCCAGGAAAAGTTTCAACTACCATTCGGCAATTGCATTGATGGTGAGAATTTCAATTTGCTCTCATTTTTTATTCTTTATTAGCATTTAGTATTTGAGTTATGGGGAAGGCGTGGGGGATTTTCTTCTTTCTTGTAATAATGATATTCCATGAGCCTGTGAATTTAATCTACTAAACAATCAGAAAGGTGTGGTTGTTTTTCTGTGCATTTAGCAGGCGCAATTAATTAATGATTCTTGAGTTACAAAAGCTGATTTTTCAGCACCCGCTGATATTCAACATCACAGCATTTTTTTCTTACCATAATTATTGTTCTTGAATGCACCCATTTGCTTTCTCAAAATGGGGCGATGGTTTATTTGGTGGGATGTGATAATCTGCGTCAGTGCCATCGATTTGTCAAAGGCTCTTGCAGTGATACACAACAGAATTTCATCCTACCAGTGTGAAGTTCCATTCTAAAGTCTTAATGATTTGAATTTGATCCTTACAAACGTTGAAATTGAAGAGGCCACTTTTGACAGTAGTTAATTCCACTGCCGGTGAAGCAAAAGAGGGGCAGTTAAGACTTTTTGAAGATCAATGTACAAAATTCGTAAAAAATAAATATATACATAAATGCGTTTTACAAGTGCCTTCAATTTGCACTTGTTAAACGCTGATATATGCCATCAATTACGCTGATATATGCCATTAAATATGCCATCAATTACTAGTAGCATGATGGTAAATACAAGAGGCATGACTCCCAGATAGGTAATTCTCAGTAGTTTTGGGGGACAGAACATGATTGTTGGTTTCTGTGCTGATAGCAGCGTTCGCTATGCAAATAGCTATTGAGGCCGCCACTATTTAAAAAATCGGCCTAGATGCCCTCTGGACCTGTTGCAGCTTCGAGGAGGGGAGCATTGCCTTCTATGTGAACTGCCAGGCATAGGGGAACCTATCCCTAAAGGAGTTTTTAGGCAACATCCGAACAGTGTGTGGGTGTTCAGATGGATAAGGTTGCAGAGAAGCTCAAGGAGGAGAATGGTTTGGTGGCCACCGGATTGGCAGAGCAAAGGGTTTTGGCATCATCTGCAGAGGTTGGTAAGTGTTTGGAGGGTAAGGATGGTGGTTGGATGAATTTGCGGAAGTTGGTGAAGGTGGTGTTGAGAGAAGAGAAGGATGTATCCAAAGCCTAATGCATTATAATGGTATAATGAATCGTGTGATAAATTTTCATAGGATAAGATTAAAGGTAGTGTTTGAGTATATTGTTTTGATGTGTTGATATCAAAAATATATTACGGGTTTGAAAGAAACTTTCGAATTCAGGATTTAGGCTCAATTGTTTGTGATATATATAGATTCCTTGAATTTTAGTGAAAAATGATGACGGATTAGCGTATGACAATTGAATGGGGATCATAGTGGTATGTGGTAACGATGACGTGGTCTTTTGATTGTGCTAATACAAGCCGACACAATTAAAATTAGGGATGAAATTGAAGTTATAAGAGAGCTCAGGAAGGAAAAAAGAATATTATTTGGCAATTGTTGGACCAAATTAAAATTTACCAGATACATCTGTGGAAGGTTTGTAAATTTTAAATCCTCAATTCCTTATTCCCTTCAGACTTGTATTCTGGCTGGATACGTAATTAATCCGACACCTTTACAAACTCGGGCTTTTTGTAGTACCACTCTGTGTGTGTGTATAGCTAAAGGAGAAGATGTTTTTACTGTATTTATTGAAATAATTTTTTAATTTATTTTTTTAATTTTAATTTAATTATTTAACATTAGATTTATTTACCGTTGAGTTTTAATTTTTTTCTCAATTTGAAACTCATAACCCAAACTGCGAATTTGATAATTTAACTCAATTAATTTTAATTTTTTTTAATTGATTTTTTTTTCAATTTCTTCATTGATTGAGAATTATGTTTCATGATTTTTTTAGTTTGTTTTTTACGAAGTTATCTCTATCTCATAATTCATGTCATGGGTTTGATGAGTTAAACTAGGATGACTCGAGTTGTTTTTTGTGCTATTTTTTTATTTTGTTTTTCAATTTTATCTTTTAATACCATGTTGATTGAGAATTGAGATTTATAATTTATTTTAATTTGCTTTCTATTGGGTTATTTTGATCTCATGAACCGGGTTGTAGGTTTGACAGGTTAACTCAGGTTGACTATGATCATTTTCTTGGATTCTTTTTTTAATTATTTTTTTTAATTTCATCATTCAATATTTGATTTATTTAAAATTAAGTTTCATAATTTATTTTGATTTCTTTCTATAGGTTATGATGATCTCATAGCTTGGTATGTAGATTGACAGATTAATTCAGATTGACTTGAATAGATCCAATATATTGCCGTCTTAATATTTATTAAAAAAGTTCATGTTAAATATTTATTCTGAGTCAAACTAAATTTTTATTGGTAATCTAGTTTGTATTTGGACCCGTTAAGACAACTGAGTCACATTATTTTAATTTTTATATAATTTAATTTTAATTTTTATTTTTACTGGCAATCTAGTTTGTATTTGGACCCGTTAAGACGAGTCATATTATTTTAATTTTTATATAATTTAATTTTTTTTAGTAAAAAAAAATGATTTCAACCCCAAGCATTTGCCAAACGATGAATGTGCATATACACTCCCTAAGTGACCATAAACCGAACTTTTCCAAGCCAAAGAGAAAAGGGTAGGGATGAAAGAGACTAGGCATGGAGGTTGCTGCCACAAAAAAAAGAATGAGAGAACTCCCCTGATTTCAATATCGGAAACAAATATTTCATAACTAGCATGCGAAGTTCAAATGACTCCCAGGTCAGGAAGTGGGTGAAAAAAAGCACACTAGGCAGGAAGGGCATTCCTGTTGGTCTCAAAACAATGCTTCGTCGCAGCATCGGCTATGCCACCAACGGATGCTAAAAACCAGAGGGTAACATCTTTATGCAAGCCAGATCTACACCCAACTTCTTCTTTTTTCCCTTGCAATTTCATGCCTTCTTCTAATTCTACTACAAGTATTTCTTAAGATGCTGTGTTAGATTTGATTTTAAGAGCACGCTTGAAAAAAATATGGTTGAGATTACTTTTCAAAGTGTTTCACGTCAAAGAACTAATTAATCCTATGCTTCACTTTTTTTTTTTTTAAATCAACCATATGATAAATCATTTTTTTTCTTGGACAGTTTTAAGGACATTAAACACCATTTGATGCTTTAATTTTTCTCCAAGAAAGAGGATAAGCAACGGTGTGACTAAATAACTTAATTGGCAGGTATTGTAACAAATAAAATAAAATAAAATAAATAGTTTATAAATTAATACTTTTTTGTGAGATCTTTCTTTCAAAGATGCACCTTACAAGATGTTACTGTTAGGGTGGATGGGATTGTCTATTAATAGTCAAGAGTTTAAAACAGATTTGTATTATTTTAAAATAGAAAATTGTGTTTGTTAATTTTTTTATATAAAAAACATTAAATTAACTGAATTAATGGTTGGAATTGTCTTTTTAAATAGACAATTATAAAAAGGTTTTCAACTTTCAAAAAAATATTGTATCATGTTCTTTTATTTTCTTTCTATCAAATACTCTTAACATTTATTCTGACATGGTTACTTTTATAAGTTTATTTTTCTTTTACTCTTGTTTGTCCTACTAAGAATAAATGATTAAATAGACTTGAAAAATAAAATTGCAAACACCATATAACAAACAATAAATTTTTTTAAAGGTGAAGGATTGATTTCCATCTCAATTTCCATCTTAAAATTTATATTCTATTAATAAAACTGTAAGTTGATTCTCTTTTATACATTGATTCATGAGTGTTTTTATGTATGTATATAGAAACTAAATTATTATAAAGAAACAACAACTATTTTTTTTATATAAAAAAGCTAGATATTTCTTTTATTTATACATGTGTGATATTTTATATGTTTTAATGGATTAACATTTTTTTTTTCTGAGTCCTCTCTTTTAAACAAATGAACAAAATTTAGGATGATAACCATTTATCTCTATGCTCAACAAAGCTTTGAGCTTAGATATGTGTTGATTTTGCGAACTGTCAGACTTACTATCTCCAAGCTCAACTGAGCACTCACCCCAGATTTATATGGGTCCGATAAACTACAAGATCCACCATCTGTAAGCTCAGCCAACCGTTGAGCCCAGATATTTGTGGGTCTAGTGAACCATTAAACCCACCATTTTTGGATTCAACGTAGTGCTAAGCCCAAGCATGTGTGGGTTAGGCAAATTACCAAACCCACCATCTTCAGGCTCAACCAAGCGTTGAGCCTAGACTTGTGTGAGTTTGACGAGTTGCCAGACCTATAGTAAGAGATATTTACTATGATAAGTTAGATGTATTTTATCCTAAGAAATCAAAGATATTTGGTTGATATGTAAAACTTTTCCCATTCCATGAAGGAAGGGGACCCAAGGAGCTATAAAAAGAACCAATGTAACCTCAACTGGTCAGGTTCAAAATTTTCACTACTACAAAGGATATATATATATATATATATATATATATATATATATATATATGACTTTCTTTTAAAAGAGGATTGATTTCTCTCTTATATGACATTGATTTAATCATTAAAAAGATGGATTAGATTGTCAGAACCAAGAGATTAACAATCTTATCCTAGACCTTGGCTTGACCTTTAAGTCCATGTGATAACATTAGATTTCATTAATGGCGCTATCTGTGGGGAAATCATATAAAAAAAGCCATTGATCACTTCTTCAGGAGCTAGATCATTATCATTCATAATTACCATTGGATTTGGAGCCTCAAAGTCTTAGAAGATTTTTAACAGGTACCAGCGAGATGTTGATTCAAACCATGTAACTTTGAGAGTTATTGCAAACTAGTGGCTTCATTGTCATTATCATCCCTAATTACTATCATAGTTGGAACTTCGTGGTCTCCAAAAGCTTTTAATGGATACCAATAAAGTGTTGGTTCAATCCATGCAACTTCAAGAGTTATTGTTAACCAAGGACTCCTACTAAGTTTGTGGACCTGACAGGGTAGATGATCCCTAAATAAGGGGGTTACCTTTTCTTTCACCATTCATATTTTCACAATAACTGAAAGAAATATGTTTACATGGGAAGAGTTTTTTTTTTAATGACTACACAAAAAACTTTTATGGGAGAAACTCCATTTCCTCTTTTCTTTAGGACTAGTACTATAATTGTAACAAAGTTTTTTTACTAGATGGCTACACCCCAAAGAAGGATAGAAATATATTATGATCAATGACTAAATATAAGTTTCTTGTATATGAATTATATTGTTCAAAATAACATATGTTTTATTCTTTTCAAGTCTTAAATCTTTCAAAGATGGGATGAGTTTACTCTCTTTAGTATGATAATGCATTTACTTTGGAAGTAATGATCATCTCTTTCGTGCTATGACATACTTTGTCTTAGAAGGGATTAACATATTCTTCCTAGTATAATCACACTTTTCTTCAAAGATGGGATAGACACTGCATCAACAATAAGGATGGATACAATCTTTCTAGGATGCAAACCTCTCAAATCTTCCAAATATGGAATATATTTACTCTCTTTAGTTCGATAGCACATTTACTTTGAAAATAATGAACATTTTTCCAATACTACAACACATTTTACCCTGAAAGGAATTAACATGTTCTCCCTAGTGCGATTGCACTTTTCTTCAAGGATAGGATAAACATTGCATCATCATCGATGATGGATACGGTTTCCTTAGGGCGCAAGCCTCTTAAATCTTCCAAATATGGGATGCATTTACTCTCCCTAGTGTGATAACACATTTACTTTGAAAGTAATGAACATGTTCCTAGTGCTACAACACATTTTACATTGGAATATATTGATATGTTCCCCCTAGTATGATCACACTTTTCTTCAAGGATAGGACAAACATTGCATCAACAATAAGCAAATGCCTGGAAATGATATCCCTTCTCGGTTTATAGAAGGCAAAACTATCTTAAACTTCAATAGAGTTAGATGATTCCTTGCTCACCACCAAAAATGATTTTCTAAGTATGAAAATTAGACTCATAAATGATTTTTTTAAGTATGGCTATTGGAACAAAAAATGATCTTTTTAAGTATGGGTGTTGGACTCAAAATGATTTTCTAAATATAGGCATTGGACCTAGAAATAATCTCTTAAATATGGGCATTGGATCTAAACAAAAACTCTAAGCTCGGGAAAAAAATATGAAGATAAAAGAATTATATTATAAAAGAAATGATGTACATGAAAGAAGAATGGATACATATATACATGTACATAGGGATCTAAAAATCCAGACCAGTCTCCTTAGCTAGATATTTCCCTCACTAGGTTGCAGCGGCCCTAACCAAGAATACGACTGTAACAACCCTAAAATTTTGGCAGATATATTTTTTTTTTATAAAAAATCCAATAGATTTTCCGATATATTTTTAGGACTGTAACAACCCTAAAATTTTGGCAGATATATTTTTTTTTTATAAAAAATCCAGTAGATTTTCCGATATATTTTTAGGTACTAAGTTATCGACTCTTCATCCACATTTTCCAATTATCAAAATTTCACATTCGTCCTATCATCCAGGACTTTCCCATCTTATCACGATACCATTTCTTAACAATCAATTTCACATATCCTATTGTATACATATAGATGAGAGCGGTAATTCTGGAATAACCCTGAGAGATGTCTAGGGTCAGTTTTGGGCCACGTACTCGCCAGGTTGGTGACGGGCCACGAATTCCATGCCTACAACACATATGTTACCGGGGACATCATTTTCAAGAGTCTTAGACAACCTCCCTCTCTCATGAAAGTCTCTGGAAGGGGCATAAGATGTGACTCCTATAAGGGGATCTTCTCTCCTCCTTCCTACTAGAAAAGGCCGCCAATGTGGCACCCGCTCTCACCCTGAGTCCCAATCCGAGGGACCCATGTCCCCTATCATTTTTTTTTAGGTTTTGGTTGAAACTTGAACTCCTTGTTAAGGGATGAAATGCTTCTCTTTTTAGGAATATATTTGATATTCTTGAGACCCCTTTTGTTCTGATTAAAAGAAAGATAAGAAAAAATGTTCTGATGAAAGAGATGCCTGAAATACTTTCTTTTTTCTTTTTTTGGATCTAATGTTCATGCAAAGAGAATCTGAGGTCTTGCTACAATAGTAGGTTTTTAAAAAGCAAAAAGAATGAAAGTAAAAGAAAAGTCACAAGCAAGAACGAGTAGGGTTATGAAGAAAAAATCTTTTTACTCCCAACATCGGATGAATAACTTTTCATATCATCACATATCTTTAAAAGTCAACTCAATTACTGTATTTAATGCAAGCTAACGTTTTGTTTTCTAATGGACACCCTCTCCTAGTAAAAACAAGCCATTTAAGCTTCCCAACAGTGTTGTATAAGACATGTAAAATCTGTTGAACAAGGTCAAATGACTCTCATCTGCTATTGGCAAGAGATTTTCAAGATCTTTATGTGTAACGCACAAATATTTGGAGGGCTACTGATTGATTAACAATTTTTTTTTTGTTTTCCCTAAGTCCTCCCTTCCTAACAAATAAATAAAGTTTAAGGTGATAATTCATCCTTTCTAGGTTTAGCTAAGTATTAAGCCTAAATATGTATGAGGTAGGCTCAATCAAGTGCTGAACTCAAATTTATATGGGTTCGAAAGAATACTAAAAAACCTGGAGTGTTGCTGTTTTGAATTTTCACACTTTATATTGAAACAACAATCCCTTCTGATTGTTGCTGGCTTTGCAAACAAAAAGTTATGCGTGACTACTGGGAATCAAAAAAAGGGTTTTAAAGTTCAGAAAGGAGACTCGCAGCCACTGCACCACAGCCATTTTAACAAAAGTTGTCATTTATAAATATAATAAAGTATATTTTCTGCATGATAAAGTCTATCACCTCATACTTTTTACGGATTTTGTGCTAAGAAAATCACTTATCACTTAGCTACTGCATGTTTTTTTTTTTATTGTATACACATTAATAATATATATGATTTGTTTTAATTAACCATCACCCAAGTGTACTTTAATTTTCAGATTATATAAATGTGATATATATTCTTAAAGTTAATCTTGTTAATTTTTTTTATTAACGTGGGTGTCCGGGTCAGTTTGCGCGTACCTCAACTAATTCCACGGGCCTTGAAGTTAACGACCATGTAAGCTTCCAGTAACCATCATATTAGCAACCACATGTCTCGAACATAAGACCACAGGAGAAGTAAAACTCTTAGTCCCAAACTCTTACTACTGGACCAACTACTAGATGGTTGTTAATCTTGTTATTGGTATTGTACTAAAAGATAGCTAAAAATAATGTTAATAGCAATAATATACTGGTTATTCTGGTTGTTTTTTAAAATATTTTTTGTTTAGATATGCATTAAAATAATATATTTTTTATTTTTTAAAATTTATTTTTAACTTCAATAAATCAAAATGATAAAAAAATATAATTTTAAATAAAAAATTAAAATTTTAACAGCAACTAAACACGTTACCAAATAACCAGTATATTATCACATCCTGGTTTTTACTAATTCGTTCCAGGAACTAGCTAGGTATTGCTTCTCCTCCTCCGAATCAATCGTAACCATTGAGCATCCGAATTAATTTTAAGAACATCAAACACTTATGAAAAAAAAAAAGAAAAGAAGAAGCACATTTAGTGAGGATTAAGGGCCTGAAAGTGATCTGATCAACTAGCCTTTTTAACCTAGGGGCCATACCTGATAGGTTTTAGAAAACATCAAATCATTTGACCCCTCGATACAAGGGAAGGCCTTGGTAACTCCGACGTCCGCTTAGGAAGAATAACCTCACCGAAATCTGAACGCGAAACTCAATCACGACGTTGAGTTAGTTCAAGCCTCCTTCAGTCCCCTCCCTTCCCACTGGTTCTTGATTCTCAAAATTCCACCGCAATAAATTGGTGGCAGATTTGCGTTTTGACAGCAAGATTGATTAGAGGCTCAACAACTCATCATTGTTTCTTGAACCCAAACCACGACTTCAATTTGTCAAAAACTGAGTAGACAATTGGACGGCAAACGTCGAACCACATGCATGCTCCTTGTGCCGTAACACCACAACCGTCAGTTTAAGCATTTTGGCCATCCATAAATTCGTTGAATCATCAATAAATTCAACTGCATCCTCCAATTACCTCTTGCTCATTGCTCATTGATTTCAAGAAATAAATTAAACAATGTTATCTCAATCAGTGAATAATATTAAAGTATTTCTGAAACTTAAGTAACGATTTAAATTATTAAATTAAATTAATTATGTGATATAATATCAAAATTTTATTAATTAAATAATTATGAGTTCGAATCTTATTTTTTTTTATAAAAATTAAACATAAAATAATTTGAATAATATGATTCCTTAATAAGTTTAGAACTCGTTTATTTTACATTTCAAAAATATTTTTGAAAAATATTGATTTGATTTGATTTTTTTAATTTAAATTAATTATTTTTAGTGTTTTTATATCGTTGTAATATATTAATATCAAAAATAATTTTTTAAAAATAAAAAATATTATTTTAATACATTTCTAAACAAAAAACACTTTAAAAAACAATCATTACCATAATAATAAACACTTCCACGCCTACTTCAGTCCCCAAAACCACCAGAATCCTTCGTCAATGCTCCACTAAATCTTTACACAGTCCAATTCTAAATCCCACCACAGCTAGGAGAAAAGGAATCTTGAAATCTCCTTAAACCTAGGAAAATCTTCCTCCATTCTCTCCGTTACTAGCTAATTGGAAGTAATTATGATAAACGAGCACAAGTAAGGAGCGCTTTTATGTTTTATCAATGAACGGCAGGGAAACGGAGTGATCGGTGGTGGTAAACTTCATGATACTTACCCACTAAAAGCACATCAACTTAGACCTTAAGAAAAGCTCAGTAAAAATTCCATGCCGGCAAAAAATTAGACCCCACCACTCAGGAGGGACAATCCAGCGGTGGCGGCGGAGGTGGCAGCCTTGCCCACTACCTTCAGCGATTTTAAATACCTGTAACCGGCATCATCATTGAAGTCCAGAGTTTGTGTAGGTGATCTCTAGCATCCCATTTGACAAGGACATGGCTCAAAAATATCAGAGATTTTGTATTTCCTTACTCCAGTGTTGCATAATTGCATTTCATTGGAATTGTGAAAATAATGAATAAACGAGGTTGATCAAAGTAGCTAATAGCAACTTTTGCAGGTGTTCTGCTTTCTTGCTTTCAATTTTCAAATGCTAAAATGGATTCGCAAGGAGTGTTTCGCTCAATGGTTCTCACATGCTATTCTACAAGCGGGAAAATTTTCGAGAACTAGCTAGGGGAGTGGAATCTTTTCTTTATTACTACTTTTCTTGATTTAAGGTAAATTAAAAATGAAACATGATATTAAAATTCTACAGAACAATTCTGAAAAATCTCATTTCCCATTGCTTTTTCTTTCTTTTCCTCTGTTTCAATGCCACTATCCCATGCACTTTGTTGATTTTCTCCGAGCTTACATATCTCACAGTACAATTTAGGAAACCATTGCTTTCATGAAAGGAATGGCCAATTTAATTCCACAAAATTGCCATTGCTTTTCTTCTTCACCGAGACCTTCGTGTCAATACCATATAGGGTTCTTCACCAACATCCATTTTCCATTTGGATGGCAGGGAATGGGGATATAGGAGAAGGGCTTGCCTTTAGCCTAGGCATCTGGGCCAAAAATTGAACCTTTCACTGTTGCTATAGTTCAAACAAAGACGCATATCTAATATTTTGGACCCCCACAAAAAAGTGACCGAACTCGTGCTTAATGCTGTCACAAGTCAATTGATCCACCCACCATTTGATCACTTGACCATGTTCTCATGATCTATATATGTACAACCTCAAGACAGATTAGATATGATCGGCCTTGTTTCAACAGCATGAACTGGATTGTCATTATTGTTCTTCCCCCCTCTCTTTTCGTCGCTATTGATTGGAAATCGCTGCACTTTCAATGGTGCAAATGGAGATGCCAATACATGCCTTATCAAGTAAGAATAAAAATACCATTTCCTATCTTGAGCTGCCCTCTGCTGATTTGAACAGCTGGAATAATAAGTGATCAAAATTGGAGTTGAATTTAGATTCAACCGTTGAAACCATTCGACTAACAAGCAAATACAAGGAACTTGCTTATCAAAGAATGAAAATGAAAAAAGGATTGAATTAACTAGTTAGTTAGGATAGACATTATAAGGGTAATCCTTTGCGGAAATTCTTTCAATTTGCATTGAACAATAGAGAGTTATAGAGCTGGGATAGGTGCCTAGGGACACGTTTACAGTCCACTTACATTGCAGGCATGGTCCCAGCTTTTGTTTTTAAACTGCTAAAATAAACAGCAAGAAACTATATTAAAATAAGATGATCAATCAACATGAGCAGGGACTAAAATCCTAAAGTAGGCTGGTTGCTTCTCCTTCTTGTGATATGCTCATCAGTTGTGATACCAATGAAATTCTAATGGTCTAGTAACTGGTCTTGAAGGGCTTAATAGTCTTGACATCATCAATAACTCCAGCAATAGAGCCAGCGGCAGCAGCTATAGTAATAATGAGGCAAGCAACACTAAGGATTTGGAGGCAAAGCCATCTCGTGCTCCATTTTGGTATCTTCTTTTGTGAAATATACATCTCAACTGGGAAGTAAACGGTCAATGGCCAAAATCCAAAAGCCCCAAGGAGACCAACTATGTCATTAAAGAAGGGAAGGAGCATTGAAATCACAGTAGTAATAACCACAAAAATTGTTCTCCAAACCATTCTGAAGAGGTTGATATTGAATGGACGGAGACCGGGAATTGAGATTTTGATATCTTTGGTAACGAAGTCACTATCGGGGAATCTTCGGGCCGCTTCTTTTTCAATAAAGGCAAAGAGGGGTTGGCAGTAAACTTGGTATGCACCTACAAGGTGGATTACAATGGCAGTATTGGCAATGTCAAGTAGCCAATATGGATTGTAGAAGCCAAATCCAGTGAGGAGGTTGCCAGGGGACATGTCTCCAAAAGCAGCATATCCAAAACAGCCACAGAACATGTAGAAAAGCGTTGTCACTACAACACTTATTAGAGTTGCTTTCTTCATTGTCTTGGCTTCCGAAGGTGGGGCTTTGACCGTGTCCTGCCATGAAATGGACCAAACAATTGGTCAGTTTAACTGGCAAATCATAGAACAAATGTGAGAATGTATACTGAGCACTTATGTTACAAGAGAATGTAATGTAACATACCTGAATTTCAATGAGGATCACGGAGTAAGAATAGGCAAAAGCAACGTCACCAAGTGCTTGGAAGCTTCTCCATATCTTTTGAGTTTGAGTCACAGTGCCAATACTTATTCCGGTTAGGCTTCCCCTGACTCTTTTATTTTCTATAACTTTACCAATGCCAAGACCTAGACCAATTGTTGAATAAGTGAAGGACATGACTGCAGCGACAAGGGAGAGCCAGTGTAACTGATCAAATCCAGGAATCTGAGACAGAAGGATCTCAGCTATGCCAAACCCTATCATATATGGATTGGCATTCATGCGGCATGGATCTTTTCCACCACTCTGGTGGAAACAATTAGACCTCTTTATTGCCCTGTATTCAAAAGACAAGGACCAATCAGCCCAAGAAGAAGAAGAAGAAGATAGCAAAGTTAATTACAAATTCTTGGTTGGACTAAAACTTACATCATGCTTATAGAAGATGCAATTGTGTAGCCAATGGCAACCCCGAAAAGGTTCACATACTGAACAAATCCACATATTTTGACCTTTACACCACCTGTGTGAAAATAAAAATCACAGTGTAAAAAAAAATATCTATAATGTTTAAAGTTAAAAAAGGTCATGCTAATTTAATTAACAATATGTGTCAGCAAATTTACCAAGGTTGGCCCTAACAGCATCCATGTAAGTGTAGTTCCTCTTGCCATTGTCAGGATCACCGGAGCGGTAGCAGGCAGAGAGCAGAATGGAAGTATAGTAAGTGACAAAAGAGAACAAAAGCATCACAGCTGGGCCAGCAATCCATCCAAGCTGACCTATAGCCCAAGCCAAGGATAGAACCCCGGACCCAATAACAGCTGTTATGATGTGAGCACTAGCAGTCCACACATTTCCTGTTTAACAACACAAGAGAGAATCAGGATAGAAAAAAGATAACCAAAGCAGTGAACGCTAATATGTTTTTATTTATTTGTGAGAGTTGTCCAGGAAATGAAGAAAAGTGAAGCTCACCAGTTCGTTTGGGACGCCCATCATCATCAAACCACTTGGAGTCACTTTGTGGATCTGTGTCAACTGAGACACTGAAAGCCTGGGGTGGGAGATGGTTCTTTGTGGCTGTATTCTCACCCATCTATGCTCACAAAAGATACCAATTACGTGAGTTATGTTATAAAAGAACCTCTAAAGCGTCTGAGACTATATGGAAGTTTGTGCACTCAACACAGTAACATTAAAGCATGAGGAAAAGAAGCACAAGTGTCGAAAGAGAGTGATGCGGCTCCTTCTTTGATAGATCCAAGTGCAGTTATAAGTATAGTGTTTAAGTCTCAGAAAACCGAGAATAACAACAGCTGACACATAGGCTCAACCACACACCTCCCAAGAATCACAAAACCCAAATAGATTCAGAGCCTAGTTTTTATCGTTGCTTCAAAAGGGAGAGACAGGGGGAGTGTGCTTATTTATCAGTATCAGAGGCACCGCTCTTATGAGCTGGAGAATAGAGTGAATTAAATTCAGAGATACACTGGAAGGCAAAGGATGGTGCGGTATTTATAAAAGATACGAGCCAGCCCAGGAAAAAAAATAAAATTGCACAGGCACGTGGTGTTAAAGTCTTCTTATCCCACCACCACCAATACTTTGTCTCGAAAACCAAATTCAAACCGTTCATGCTTGTTCTTGGACTTCTACTTGTAAAATCACGAGGGTACCAGATGTCCAATTTTCATTTTTTTTGACTTCGAAACAGTTAGCATTAATAATAATTAATTACTGTTTCTTTTTTCCTTTCATTTTTTTTCTTCTGCACGTAATTATTTTCACTATAGTTAAGTTAAATAAAGGCAGTTAAAGACGTTAAGCAATGAAAACATTCTTTAACCGCTTCAGAAGCGATGCTGAATGCTGCTAATTACGTACCTCCTGTTATTGTGGGTGAAATTAATCAACTTTTGTCTATGCTACGCATGAATTCAGGGCCTCTCTTTTGTTATTTACAAGGGTGTTCCTTGCACTTTTGTTGCGAAATTGCTATCACAAGAGTTACTGTGCTACTTTTTCTTTCAAAAGTGAGATTCTCCGAGTCATCCCTGCCACTGGACATGGCTTTAGTTAACTTGGAGCAAATTTATATATATTATTTGTGCTCTTTTTACTCCTTTCACTTTCAATTATCTTTTTCACGCTTCTTTTGCATAGTGAAATGGAGCTATTCTCTCTCTCGGACCAAACTCGGAAATGTGTGGCAACTGGGGTCACCAGAGTTATAATAAGATGAACAAACCCTATTTCGAATAATGAATTATATGCGACAAGAGAGATAAAGATTAACTCGAAAGTAGTCTTACCTTCATACCCGGTAACCTGCTGTCTTCTCTAGCACCCTGAGCTGCTTCTAATTAAAAGCTCGTGTGCACCACCCAGATATGTACCATAAAAGCTCACAGCAAGAGCTAATAAGAGCAGACACTGGTAGAAGAAGAATTTATGAGGGAGAGGAATTCCTGTGCTGGTGTGCTTCTCTTGTATCAACCCTCAATGGCTTATATATATAGTAGCATGCGAATTGAGCCACTTGAAAATATATAATATACATATATTTTCTCTTCGAAAGACAACCTTTGAATGGGGATTCTTGCGTTAAATGCTTCTCTACCACGATTAATGTTGTTCGAGAATAGGGTTCCCTTTTTCTTTCATTTTCCATTGAATTGAAAAGAGCATATAAGATCAGAAGATTGGGATTTTATTTTCATGATCATAAGCAAAAACCATGACTAACATTCGTAGGTGGACAAACCAGCATCTAATTCCCGTCTATAACTCCCAATGAATGAGGAAATAAATTAAGGTTATTTTATAACTAATAATAAATATTATATAAATATCTAAATTTTTTACATGCATGATTATATGGTTTTCTTTTTAAATTTATTTAATTCAATGTTGCTCTTTTATTTTAAATTATAAATAAATAAATTGTATTTCCTGCCCTTCTGTTGGAAAGATGCTAGATGTTCCATTGTGCTGGCGGGTGGCCAATAGTTCAGAGTGTACAATAGATTGAAGGGCTCTAAAAACGTTGTACTGGTATCATTTGTAGGAAGGCACTGAAGCACTAGTACGAGTCAAAACAACTTAATTACGCTGCAAATAAAATTTGAAGTTAATTTTTAATTAAAAAAATTCGACAATTTTATAGATCAATTTTTTAGTATCATAATTTTTTTAATTAAAAATTAAAAGATTATGCATGTATTTAATAAAATAAATTACCCTAGAGATGACTGTAAAATTGTGGATTTGGATTCTCTCATGTGGTGACCGGTCATGTTTCAGATTTAAGTCTAATTTTATTTTTACTATACATGAGATCATAATTATTTAATTTAAATTGAATAAAAATACTAATTATATTAATTAATTAACTAAAAAAACAACATTGTCAACAAATTAACGACCGCCCTAATTATTGCCCCCCACCGAGAGTACTGTAAAAAAAGAAGATTAACTATCAACTGTCTTAAGGGATACGATTCGTTTTGTCCCTACACGTGGTAGAACCACCAGCACACACGTTGAACACCTCCCCCCTCCGAGTTTTTCATCATGAAAAACAATCCGAACCTTTTCTAGTGTATTGTGTTATCACCTTTCAATAAATGTATATGTACTTCTTGATCCTTTGATATTTTAATCCCAGAAGCTCTGATGTGTTTGCCTGTTGATCAACCGAAGCAACACTTTGTAGCTAAGTTACCTGTCGTTGTAGTGATCAAACAGATGAAAGCTACGATAAAAACATGAACTTGAAGCTTTAGCCACTGCACTATCATGCGTTCGGAATCTGAGAAAAAGCTGAATAGGGACTGGACATGACAAATTTGAGTCCAAACTGTACACGGCGTCCCCTAATTAACCGATCGGTACCATCAATCAACGTATATATGCGTCTGCCAATAACTCGTAATTAGCTTGAATTAAGCATGAGATCATTGGTGACCGCATGCCCACGTCCCTTCTCTCATCCTCACGTCCTACTTCTTTCAGAGCAATATTAAGATTTGCAGCAAAGACTCGTCCTCTTAACCATGGTGAAACATTTTTGTTGCTGATACTTGGGACTCTACATACGCGCGGAGCAAGGTGTCTGGGACTTGAACTTTGGTTAGGTATGAGTTAAGAAAGGAACAAAATTAAATATCAAACCAACCTCGCATCAGCCAGAGAAGACCTTCTAGCACAGCTGAATTGTTTGACCACAAGTTATTCGACTTTGAAGATGGAGAGGGACCGAGCTCTCTTTCTTTCTCCAAACCTACTAGTGCTTG